>ERZ773148.116-NODE-116-length-66822-cov-5.692917_pt1 | contig 66822 bp, 62 predicted proteins | sample MGYA00580846_ERZ773148 | MGnify/ENA primary metagenome ERZ773148 (study PRJEB29015, sample SAMEA2737879) | human gut metagenome | biome: human gut; feature: human-associated habitat; material: faeces | place: China | collected 2012 ... | reverse complement strand
CGGAATCTCCGAGATGACGGCAGAGTTTAATGCCTCTGTGGTCGGCGTAGGTGTTGCCATCGCGTCACTCAAGCCTGAGCAAAAAAAAGTGGACGACTATACATGCCTTGTATATATCGACGATATTCCGACCGATGGAAAGGAAATCCCTCTTAAACCAAGCGAAAACATTTTCTGAGAAATGAAAGTGCAGTACCCTCTTCATTACTTTAATGTATAGATTTTGTATATTCTTTGTATGAAATTCTATCATTTGGAAAATTATGTTGTAACTTTTTTAACAATGTAATATAATATAAGTTAAGCATAAGCGCTGAAAACTATGCTGGAAAGGTGGTACAAAATGAACATTACAGATGTCAGACTCAGAAAGGTCGGCGAAGAAGGGAAATTAAAAGCTATAGCTTCTGTTACATTTGATGATGAATTTGTAGTTCACGACATTAAAGTGATTGACGGTCAGAACGGTTTATTCATCGCTATGCCAAGCAGGAAAATCGGGAACGGGGAGTTTAGAGATGTCGCTCACCCTCTTTCATCGGAAACACGCAACAAGATCAGAGATGCCATTTTCGAAGAATATGAAAAGGCCCCTGCTCCTGAAGCAAATATCGAACCTGCAGTTTAATTGGTTAAAACGAACTTATACTTTAAAACCCGCCTTGCGGCGGGTTTTTCATTTCGTCTTATGCGAATTCAACGCGAATCATATTTGTCTTGCCCGTTATATCGAGCGGAACTCCGGCACTTATTACGACCTTGTCGCCGGAAGCAAGCAAACCGACTTTGCGCCCCTCTTCCAGGCAGCGGTAAACAAGGACATCCACATTCTGAAGATTCTCGACCATGAGCGGATATACGCCCCAGATGAGTGCCATCTGATGATAGGTTTTTTCGTGCGGAGTAGCTGCAATCAGCATCGTAGCCGGGCGGAACTTGCTCATCCTGAGCGCGGTGTATCCGGATTTGGTGATGCTCATGATTGCTTTTGCATTTATATCGCGAGCGAGCGTACATGCCGCATGTCCCACGGCATTTGTCGTATCGGAGGAATCCATCTCGTACCACATATTGCCTCCCGGCAGGAATCTCGGGTCATCCTGCTCCGCCTGCATTGCAATCTTTGCCATCGCCGCAACCGCCTCCACAGGATACGCACCCATTGCGGTTTCTCCCGAAAGCATTACCGCAGAGCTTCCGTCAAACACGGCATTCGCCACATCCGTGATTTCCGCACGCGTCGGAAGCGGACTTTTTATCATGGACTCCAACATCTGTGTTGCGGTGATTACGATTTTTCCGCTCTGCTGGCAGCGCTTGATAAATCTTTTCTGAATCCCCGGAAGCCTTGCAAAATTCACTTCCACTCCCATATCGCCTCTTGCAACCATTATACCGTCGGAAGCCTCCAGAATTTCCTCGAAATTATCAATTCCTTCTATATTTTCAATTTTCGAAATAATTTTAATATCACCGCCGCCGTTTTCGGTCAGAAATTTCCGCAATGCAATTACATCATCGGCTCTTCTTACAAAAGACGCCGCGACATAATCCACATCCTTTTTGATTCCAAAAAGCAGGTCTTCTCTGTCTACCGGGCTTAGATATTCCATGGAAAGTGCAACATTCGGTACGTTGATCCCCTTGTGATTGCTGATTTCCCCGCCGATTATGACTTTACATGCAATTTCTGTCTGCGTGGTTTCGATAACCTTCAGTCTGAGTTTGCCGTCATCGATAAGAACTTCGTCTCCTTCTTTGAGTTCCTGCGGCAGACTCTTGTAAGTCACCGACGTGCGGGAAGCATCCCCCATGATTTCTTCGGTCGTCAAAGTGAAGGTTTCGCCCGCTTGGAGAACGGCCTTGCCTCCCTCGAAATCCCTTGTTCTTATCTCCGGTCCTTTCGTATCGAGCATGACAGCCGCCGACATTTCGAGTCCGTCACGCACTTTTCGGAAAAGGTCAATGGTCTTTCCGTGTTCTTCTCTGTCGCCATGCGAAAAATTCACTCGTGCAACATCCATCCCCTCTTTGAGCATTTTCTTTATCGTCTCTTCGTTGATGGAAGCCGGACCCAAAGTACAGATTATTTTTGTTTTTCTCATGGCATATTCCTCCGTTCATGAATTTACTTTTCTGCTAACAATATCTGCTTCTATTCTACCCCATATGCAAAAATAATGCAATCAGCCTATTGCCGATTTTGCGCAAAATGGTATATACTTCTATATGTATACGACAAACGTCGTAAAATATGGGACATACGAGGATATTGTATTATGAAAGATGAAAACATGAACAAAAGATTACGAAACGAATGTGCATTTTCCCTTATCTGCTCTGCGGAAGATGCTGCAAATATGATTGAAGACGGCATGGCTGTCGGAATCAGTGGTTTTACCAATGCAGGTTATCCGAAAGCGGTTCCTCATGCTCTTGCTGAACAGGCAAAGGCAGGAAGAAAAGTTAAAATCGACCTCTATTCCGGCGCTTCCGTCGGCCCTGAAGTGGACACGGAACTTACCGAAGCCGGTGTTATAGGAAAGCGGATTCCTTATCAGACCAATTCCGTTCTGAGAAAATCCATCAACGCAGGCGATGTCGGCTATATCGACATGCACCTCGGCCGCTCTCCTGAATTTGTCGCAGCCGGTCATGTCAGAAAACCTGATATCGCTCTGGTCGAGGCTCTCGCGATTACAGAAAACGGAGACCTTGTTCCTACAACCTCTGTCGGCAATACGCCTGCCTATGTTGCAGAGGCAGATGCTGTCATCGTTGAAATCGCGATGGCGAAACCGCTGGAACTGGAAGGAATGGCCGATGTATACATGTGTGAAAAGCCGCCCCTCAGGCAGCCGATTCCGCTCACGCATCCGGGAGAGCGTATCGGAACGCCTTACATAAAATGCGGCTGGGATAAAATCAAGGCAATCGTTCTTTCCGACAAAAGTGATTTAACAAGACCGCTTGCCGCAATCTCCGAAGATTCAAAGAAAATCGGCGAAAACATTATTAAATTCTTAGAGAATGAAGTTGCTGAAGGCCGTCTCGGCAAGTCGCTTCTTCCGATTCAGTCCGGTGTCGGCTCGGTTGCGAATGCCGTGCTCTACGGACTGCGTGATTCGGAGTTTGAAGACCTGACCTGCTATACAGAAGTGATTCAGGACTCCATGCTCGACCTCGTAAAATGCGGAAAAGCCTCCGTGGCTTCCTGCACGGCACTTGCCCCTTCCCCGGAAGCGCAGGTTGAATTCTTTAAAGATATTGATTTTTATAAAGAGCATATCATTTTCCGCCCGCAGGAAATTTCCAATTCCATCGAGGTTTCCCACAGACTTGGACTGATTGCCATGAATACTGCGCTTGAAGTCGATATTTACGGTAATGTCAACTCGACGCATGTGCAGGGTAAGAAAATAATGAACGGGATTGGCGGCTCGGGCGACTTCTCTCGCTCCGCATCGCTTGTCATCTTTACAACCTCATCGGTTGCAAAGGATGGCGCGATTTCTTCCATCGTTCCGATGTGTCCGCATGTAGATCACACCGAGCATGAAGTCATGGTCATCGTAACCGAGCAGGGCTACGCGGATCTTCGCGGCCTGACTCCGAAGGAAAGAGCTGTCGCGATCATTGAAAACTGTGCGCACCCGGATTATCGGGATGCTCTCATGGACTACTTTAACAGAGCATGTGCCGAGGCTCCTTGCCAGACGCCGCACATCCTCGATGAAGCCCTGTCATGGCACTCACGGTTTGAAAAGACCGGCAGCATGAAATAACAATATAAAGACTGGAAAAGGACAAAGCCGCCTGTGAGTCGATGGATTCCATCAACTGCATAGGCGGCTATTTGATGCATATTTCACACTAATGACTTCTCAAGGCACACGAGATGCACCCCTGCGATTCCGTTAAATTCGCAGTCCACAACGCCGATTTCTTTATAGCCTAAACGCGCATAAAGTCTGCGCGCCGCGGCGTTTTTCTCATTCGTGTCCATACGCAGGTACGGGCAGCCCTGCTCTAAGGCATATTTTTCATAAAAGTCCACAAACGCACTTCCGTATCCGCATCCGCCGCTCTTCGGTTCGACTACAAGCGTATGCAGCACCATGATTTGGTCTTCCTGCGCATCGCTGTATTCCCAGTCTGCATTTGCATACCCCGGCACTTGTATTCTGTTAATTCTTGCCGCCGCCTGCACCACGCCTTCATCTTCCAGCACAAACAGTTCATCTGCGCGCAAGGCTTCTTCTGCGGTTGCCGCTGTAGGGTAAATTCCGCGCACCCAGCCGATGACCGTTCTGCCGCTCTCCTCTTCCGTTAAAATATGGTCGTAAATCTGTGCGATCTGCGAGATATCATCTTTTGTTCCTTTTCTGAATATATACATGATTTTCCTCGCTTTCTGTTGATGTATTTTTTTCTGATGTCTTAAATACTATATTCTATTAAATTCTCCATGCGGCAACCGAGCACTTGCGACAGCCTATGAACAGTCTCAAATTTTGCTTTGTTGATGTCCTTATTGCGTTGCTCGTACATTTGTATAGAGCGCAATGTTATGCCGGAAACCTCGGCAAGCTGTTTTTGGCTGTAGCCTGCAAGTTTTCGGTAAAACTGCAGACGGGTCGGTTCGTTCTCCTGTTTTTTTGAAATAATTTCGTCCAAAGCAGTCACAAATTTTGATTCCGGTGCCTCATGCAAAGGATGATACATCTCTATAATCTCCGCAATCGAAATATATCGGTAAATATTTGAAAACGGCCGTCCGGACTGCCACTGATAGTATGCAAGCGTCCATCCGGCCCAGTATTCTGCGCCTTTATAAACGCTTGCGTTTATGAAAGGCAGCTCGCCTATTGTTCCTGTTCTCTCCAGTACACACCGCGCCATTTCCGCTCCGGAAAGCCCTGCCATAAATACGGGATTTCCGTTTCCGAATGCGTCTGCCACACCGCTGGCGAGAAACCTCTGAAAAAAATCATCCGGCTCCAAAGCAAGTTCACAAACGGCATACTCCAACGCATCCCCCAGATTTTCCATTGCCATCGGAAGATAAAATTCATCGTAAGCGCAAGTCTTCATTTTTCATGCCCTCCCTTAAGATGTCAATCATATATAGGCCCTCTTTGGCATCACCTTTAATAATTTCTCTAAAATCTTTTTCCGCGTTTCGGGCTCTCTGCTCTCTTTTAGCAAAATATACCGCTCCATCTGCAAATTCTTTTCCTGCAAAATTTAAGTTATGAAAAGCTTTTTCGGTCTTTAGGACAACCTGCTCTCCAAGTTTTCCTAATTTCATCGCTTCCCGCAGCTGTGTAGCCGTAATCGTATTGTTGACAAAAGCCCTTGCAAATGCGAAATAAGAGTCGTCTGCCCGGTATCCCCGAATAATGTCATAAGGCATGAGGTCAACTCCAAATTCACGGATGATATATTCCTTTCCCTCGATTCCAATCGGTGTCGATGCGCGAAAGTCACGGTTCATCGCCAAGACCGCCAGCCAGTTTAAGACATGATATCTGCCTTCGGAAAGGTTAAGAACTTTCATATCCGTATTGTCCAGTTTATAGCAATTTGCATAGCCGTCTTGTCCGGGCATTGCACAAGCCCACTCCTTTGCCATTTCCAGGCTTTCGGTGCAGTAGAACCCTCGACCGTAGTCATTATGCTCTTTTCCCTTCCCCAAATCAGGATGCTCAATAATCATCGGGGATCCATGCCACAATATCATTTTGCTCAAAATAAAGCCTCCTTTACAAGATTATTATATCACTATAGTGATACTTTGTAAAGCAAATCTATAAAGCAAAATCTCGCAAATCTATTCGCCGAAATGCTTCTTGACTTTATTGGATAAATCTTTTTTGCAGATTTATTGCTTGATTTAGAGTAGGAAACCTTTCCGTTGAATGCAAATGTCCGATTACGAACAAAGAGGAACTGGCGGTTGCCTATACTTAAAAAGATGGTGTAAAACGCACCATCTTTTTCTGTTGATTTTACATTATGCAGTTTTATGCTTCTTTGAGCTTAGCCGAAAGTTTTTCCAAATATCCCGGTATATCAATCTGCTGTGGGCAGACCTCCTTACAGGAACCGCATGCGATGCAGTCCCAAGGCTTTTTGCCCTTCTCCACACCGCCGATTGCCATGCTCGTATACCATGCCAGGCCTTCCGGGTTAAATGTAATCTGATTATATTGATTCAGTATGTACGGAATATCAATGCCTTTCGGGCAGTAGGTCGTGCAGTAACGGCAGGCGGTACAAGGTACGCCGCTTGTCATTTTTTTCGCTTTTTCATAAAGCACTTCTTTTTCATCTTCGCCCATCGGTTCGCTTGTTTCAAAAATCTTGATATTTTCTTCAAGTTGCTTCAGATTCGACATGCCTGACAGAATCGTTACAATTCCCGGAATCGACTGCAGATAGCGGAAGCACTTTTCCGCGCTGCCTGCCGGTTCCACCAGCGTTCCGCCTCTGAGCGGCTCCATAACGATAATCGGGATGTTCTTTTCGTTCAGGATTCTGACTTTCTCCTTCGCCTCTTGGAAATCCCAGTCAAGCCAGTTGAGCTGAATCTGACAAAATTCAATCACATCGCCGTATGCGTCAAGGAAGCGCTTGAAGCACTCAATGCCGGAATGGTCGGAAAATCCCAAATGTTTGATTCTGCCTGCTTCGCGTTCCGACACCAAATACTCCTTCACTCCAAATTCCGGATTCAGATAATTTTCGATATTGTATTCGCACACATTGTGGAACAGATAAAAGTCAAAATACTCCGTCTGCAGCTTTTCGAGCTGTTTTGCGAAGATTTCCTTAACTTTCGGGAAGTTATTGCGGTCATAGCCCGGGAACTTTGTTGTCAAATGGAAGCTCTCTCGTGGATAACGGCTGAGGGCTTTGCCGACAACGATTTCGGCATTTCCTTCGTGGTAGCCCCATGCGGTATCAAAATAGTTGATATCGTGCTTATACGCATAGTCGAACATTTCGAGTGCTTTTTCCTCGTCAATGTCTTTATCGACGCCGTTGATAACCGGAAGCCGCATGGTTCCGAATCCGAGCTGAGAAATTTTTTCGCCTTTAAAATCCGTATAAATCATCGCGTATCCTCCGTTTTCTCTTATTTCCATTCCCACTCGAGAACCTCAGGAATATCCTGACCGTACTCGGCGATATAGTTTTTATGTTTTACCAAAAGGTCGTTCATCTGCTGCGCGAGGTGTCCCGCCTTGTTTCCAAGCTGCGGAAGGTGCTTCAACGCTTCCTTTACGAGGCTGAAGCGGTCAATATGGTTCTGAACTCTCATATCAAACGCAGTTGTAATCGTACCTTCTTCAAGATAACCGTGAACGAAGAAATTCTGCTCGTTGTGTCTCCCATGCGTGAGCTCGTGAATCAATTTCGGATAGCCGTGAAAAGCAAACACAACCGGCTTATCCTTCGTGAACAGCGCGTCAAATTCATCGTCCGTCAGACCGTGCGGATGGTTTTCGTGCGATTCCATCTTCATAAGGTCAACCACATTGATGAAGCGGACTTTGAGCTCCGGCAGGTGCTGCCTCAAAATCGTCACGGCCGCCAAAGCTTCCAGCGTAGGCGTATCTCCGCAGCAAGCCATCACAAGGTCAGGCTCTTGCCCCTGATCGTTACTTGCCCAGTCCCAGATGCCGATTCCCTGCGTGCAGTGAATGACCGCCTGCTCCATCGTCAGCCACTGACGGCTCGGATGCTTGGATGCTACGATTACATTCACATAGTTTTTGCTCTTGATGCAGTGGTCGAAGCAGGAAAGCAGACAGTTTGCATCCGGCGGCAGGTACATCCGCACAACATCCGCCTTCTTATTTGCAACATGGTCGAGCATTCCCGGGTCCTGATGCGTGAATCCGTTGTGATCCTGCTGCCATACATTCGAAGTCAAAATCAGATTGAGCGAAGCAATCTTCTGTCTCCAAGGGAGCTGGTTGCAGACCTTCAGCCATTTTGCGTGCTGTGAGACCATCGAGTCAACAACACGGATGAAGGACTCATAGCTTGCAAAGAAGCCGTGTCTTCCGGTCAGCAGATAGCCTTCCAGCCAGCCCTCGCACATATGCTCGCTCAGGTAGGAGTCCATGATTCTGCCCTCATGGGAAAGATCTTCGTCAAAGTCGTAAATCTCACCCTGGAAGTCTCTCTTTTCAACTTCAAAAGCCCGATACAGACGATTGGATTTCGCCTCGTCCGGCCCAAAAATACGGAAATTTTTATGTTCTTTGTTAAGCTTCAATATATCTCTGACATAGCCGCCGAGTTCCATCATATCCTGCGCTTTTACGCTGCCCGGATAAGGAACCTCCACCGCATAGTCTTTAAAATCAGGCACTCTGAGGTCTCTGAGGAGTTTTCCGCCGTTGGTGTGCGGATTTGCGCTCATGCGGGCGTCTCCCACCGGCGCCAATTCGCGAAGCTCCGGTATCAGACGGTAATCCTCTCCGAAAAGTTCTTCCGGCCTATAGCTTCTCAGCCATTCTTCAAGCTGCGCGAGGTGCTCTTCCTTTTCCATGGAAATCGGCACTTGATGTGCGCGGAAAGTTCCCTCGATTGCGTTTCCGTCAACAATCTTCGGTCCTGTCCAGCCCTTCGGCGTTTCAAGAATAATCATCGGCCACATCGGACGCTCGGCTGCCCCCTCTTCTCTTGCCTTTCTCTGGTTTTCTTTGATTTCGGCAATGCACTTGTCAACGGTCTCTGCCATTTTTTCATGCATTTCCATCGGATCGCTTCCGCTTACGAAATACGGATTCCAGCCGCAGCCCTTGAAGAACCATTCTCTCTCCTGCTGCGAAATTCTTGCGAACACCGTCGGATTGCTGATTTTGTATCCGTTCAGGTGCAGAATCGGAAGAACCGCACCGTCGTTTTTTGCGCTCAAAAACTTGTTGGAATGCCAAGCGGTCGCAAGCGGTCCGGTTTCGGCCTCGCCGTCTCCGACAACACAGGCGGCAATCAGGTCAGGATTGTCAAAAACCGCGCCGAAAGCGTGTGCCAGCGAATAGCCGAGTTCTCCGCCCTCGTTGATGGAGCCCGGAGTCTCCGGTGCCACATGGCTTGAGATTCCTCCCGGGAAAGAAAATTGCTTGCAAAGTCTCTTCAGCCCTTCTTCGTCCTCCCCTACATTCGGATATACTTCGCTGTAGGTGCCTTCGAGGTAGGCGTTCGACACGAAAAAGTTTCCGCCGTGTCCCGGTCCCGATAAATAAATCATGTTGAGTCCGAACTCTTTAATCGCACGGTTCATATGCACATAGACAAAGTTTTGTCCGGGCACGGTTCCCCAGTGTCCGACAATCTTTTTCTTGATGTGTTCTTTTCGCAAAGGCTCTCTCAAAAGCGGATTGTCCAGCAGATAAAGCTGTGCCGCCGACAGGTAATTGGCAGCGCGCCAGTACGCGTCCATCTTCTGCAAATAGTCTTTTGATACTGTCATCAGTTTTCCTCCCGTTCTATGTTTTTTGTTTAATAGAATGTCGCAACCTCTTCTTCAGGCGGCGTTGTCTTTTTCACTTCGATTACATGGTATACAGGGCCTTCGCTCCGGTACATATCGTTGTACTCTCGCTCGATTTTGGCGGTCATTTCCACCCATCCGCCGTGATCCAGAGACTGCGCGTCTGCGTATTTGGCAACAAGTCCTCCAAACTGGATGTCCTCCACGCAGCAAGTCATGATATGTCTTCCGATGACGAATTCATCGTCTTTGAGGCCGCCGCCTAAAAGGCTTCTGCCCTTGAATTTAACGGTTTTTCCGTAGTATTTTGCTTCCTCGTCGTTCATGTCCGCATACCACATCGCATAGTCTTTGTCACCGATTTCGATGATGTCCGCGTTGATGTCAAACGGAAGCGGGTCTTCGATATTATCGATTTCGATATTGTTCGGGCCGTATTCGTAAATGATGTCGCAGCGGCGGTTGATTGCGCGCACGATTTTGTGGTACGCCATCTTGTCCATGTCTTGCGTAAAATGCTTGAAAACAATCGTCTCGGTGGATTTCAGCTTGTCCACTGTGAGATTTCTCATATTCTGGTTATAGGTCAGATAAGTTCTCGCATCCGCAAAGCTCATTTCCTGATAAACCGTCCAGCCGTCCGGCATGCTGCTGTACAGGCTGTCGAGCGACCACATGCCGTTGAACTCGCAGACAACCCTTTCAAATCCAATTTCATCCCGGAGCTTCTGTAAAAACTCTCCCGTAAGCTCTTCCTCTTCGTCAACCGTCACAATCTTTACATTGGAGGACGCAAACTTAATCGGTGAATACTCGATTTCGCCCTCTTCGCACACAAGAAGCAGCGTCTTCTGTCCCTCATTGAAGGCAGGGTCTTCCAGAGTTTCCTGTATAAAAGTGGTTTTTCCCGACTCCAAAAATCCGGTAAACAAATACACCGGTATTTCTCTTGGTTGTATCATTGATTTCTCCTCTATTATATTTCAAAAAGTTTTAAAATCTTATCTCTGTCGATTTCCGAACCGATGACGCAGAGTCTTCCCGTAACGCCCGACGCACCGGTTCTGACATCCGGCTCACCCGGAACATAGTCGAAGTGAATCCACTGTCCGTCTTCTGCTTCTACGATGCCCTTTGCTCTGAGGATGAATCCGTATTCGTCCTTATCTTCGAGGGCTTTCAAAGCCTTTTCAATCTTTTCTTTTGTGAATTTCTTCGGTGTTTCGATGCCCACGCTCTCGAAAACATCGTCTGCATGGTGATGTCCTTCATGGTCGTGGCCGCAGCAGCAGTGGTCGTCATGGTCATGGTGATGATGCTCATGGTCATGATGGTGTTCGTGTTCATGCTCTTCATGGTCGTGGTCATGGTGATGACCACAGCAGCAGTCTTCATCGTGGTCGTGATGATGGTGATGTTCATGCTCTTCTTCGAGATGATGAAGAGCCTCTTCAATTGTATCGCGCTTTTCCATCGCTGCAAGAATCTGAGCACCGGAAAGTGCATCCCAGTCCGTTGTTATAATTGTCGCATTTGGATTGTGACCGCGAAGAGTCTCAACAACCTTTTCAATCTTTTCGTCTTCCATGCCCTTCGTGTGGCTCAGAATAATCGAGCTTGCGTGTTCCACCTGATTGTTGTAGAACTCGCCGAAGTTCTTCATGTAGATTTTAACCTTCTTCGCATCTACGATGGTCGTAAATCCGTTCAGTTTAACCTCTTCGAGGTCCAGATCCTCAACTGCCTGAATGATGTCGCTGAGTTTGCCGACTCCCGACGGTTCAATCAAAATTCTGTCCGGATGAAATTCTGCAATTACCTTTTCCAGCGCCTTTCCGAAATCGCCGACCAGACTGCAGCAAATGCAGCCGGAATTCATTTCGTTGATTTCCACGCCGGCATCCTTGAGGAATCCTCCGTCAATGCCGATTTCACCGAACTCGTTTTCTATCAAAACAACCTTCTCGCCCTTATAGGCTTCCTCGATTAACTTCTTAATCAAAGTGGTCTTGCCTGCTCCCAAAAATCCTGAAAAAATATCAACTTTAATCATAATCTTCTCGCTTCCTTTTCCTTAAAATGATTCCCGCCGCGCATTGAATCTGCACGCAAGGAACTGATATTACATATTATACCACAGCCACACGAAAATAAAAGATGTGTTTTCGAAGATTGTGTGAGTTTTCAGGCAGCTTATCGCAATGTTTTTGGGGATTTAGAAGTCTAAGCCTGAAACCGCCCTCGCGTTCTAAAACTCGAGAGAAAATGGATTTCGCTCAAGGCGTTTCCGAAAATTTTTTAGAATGCAAACTCGTTTTTCTTCTTCGACTTCTAACACGACTTCAAAAAAATTAGAATGTGAGCTCAAAAAGTCCAGTCTACATCTAAATTCCAAAAAAAGAGAGTTGTTTTAAAAACGAGCACGGTGGTATACTGTCACTAAGCACATTATTAGGAGATGACAATATGTATTTAGATGGAAAAACCAGAGATTACAAAATTTGCGTATGCAAGAACAAGACGCTCGGCGAGGTGGAAGACATCATCCGCGAGCAGCACATTACGGATTTAAAGACGCTTTGTGAAGTTGCGGATATCGGAAACAAGTGCGGTGCCTGCCGCGAGATGCTAGATGAGCTGCTGACAAAGGTCAAAAGTGATTTTATGTAATGATAAAAGTCGAACTTGACGGAATTCCCGCTGAAGCCTGTAAGCTCTGCCGCTTTTGCCTTCATTTTCCTGCATGAGGTTCTGAACCTTCAAGGATTGATTGGCGCAGTGCTCGTGCTCTGCGGCGTTTTGTCTGCGTCGGTACGAAAAGCAGAAAAGGAAAGCTAACCTCGTCTTCTTTGAGCACCTTCATATAATCCGGATACATCGCAAGAAGTTCTTCCGAATAAGTTCCGAGTTCTCCGCGCACATAGGTCTCCATCGAAGTAAACCCGCTCGTGTCTCCCTCCGCGGTAACCGGACGGCTGACTCTTCCGAGCTTCGGGTAGCACTTTGCGAATTCCGCTTCCCACGGAACGATAATCGCAATCACCTCTTCAATCATCTGCTCGGCATATGCAGAAAGTGCCGGAATATACGGCTTAATCTGTTCTTCATAGTAGCGCAGCTCCGTATATTTCATCATGCGTCCGTACTTTTCAGCGATGAGATTGCGTCCCTCGCACTCTGCATTTTCTATGTAAGACAGATATGCGTCCAGAAGCGCTTCCGTCCAGTTTTCAAACTGGCTTGTGCACATGATTACGAAGGTTTCCTTATCATCCTGACAGGAAGCCCGGCCACCGATGTTCTGCACATCCTGAAACATATTCCATTCAATTTCTATAATCTCATCAATTTTCTCTTTCTTTTCCATTGTATTTTCTGCTCCTTTTGTCCGTCTTTCACACAACATTAAAATCCATAGTCATAAATCGGAGGAAGGCTGCGAATCTGTGGGTCACGAATTTCTTCCATGATTTCACCTAAATGATCCTGCAGAAAAGCACTGCCGCATTAAAATCCTCATCACTTCCTTATATTTATCGAGCACTTCTTCATGTCTTCCGCTCATGCTCAGAATTGTCGCATAATTAATCAGCGTCGTAGCATAGTTTTCGCTCTCCGCACCTCCGATTCTTCTGAGACTTTCCAAAGCCTTTTCATACAGCGGCATTCCCTCGTCATAGCGCGAAAGGACGCGGTAAAGTCCACCGAGTTCGTTGCAGGCTGCGATGATAAGCCCGAAATCTTCCGCCGCTTCCGCCTCGCTCAGTGTATCTTTTAGAAACAGTTCTGCTTTGTCGATTTTCTTTTCCATGAAAAAATTATCTAAAGCCTGGTAAAAATTTTCTATATTCATAGTGTACTTTCCCCTCCTGCTTACATATAAGCAAATCTCATGCCAACATTATACAACTTTTTCGCTTGGGGTCCATGATTTTTGGTGAATTTAATTCATTTTAAACGTCAAAGCAAAATCACTTACATGCCGATTTACGACATTATGTTTTTTTAGACAAGAAAGTTCAAAATCTTATTTCATAAGATGAACCCACAGAAAAGGACTGCGCCCTAACGGTTTTTCCGTTAATGCGGCAGCCCTTTTACACTTAAAAAGTGAGGCGTATTTACTTCATTCATTGAGGCTATTCTCTCACAGGTCCAAGACCTGTAATTACATTTCTCGATGGTATAATTTTGCATAAAATTATATAAATAATTCCTGCGGTTATAAAACCTACGAACAATCCCAAAGGTGCCAATTCACTGACGATAACTCCTAAAATCCACGCTATAAATCCGGCTATATTAAATCCTCTTTCATACGAGAAATTTGACGGGGAACCTTTTCTTACAATCCAATAGTCCGCAAGCATAACACCTGAAATTGGGAAGTAAGTAGTTCCTAAAAGTGTCACAAACGCTTCCAGTGAATTAACAAGTGGTGTTAACGCTATAACCGTTCCGATTACACCTGCGACTAAAGTTGCGATTGCTCGTTTGTCTTCTTTCAAGTTTAACATCATTACAATTGAAAGGCCTGCACAGTATGCATTAGAAGTATTTGTTGTCCAAGTTGCAAGAATAAGTCCAATTAAGCCTAAAGCAGGCACGCCGGCAGCACTGAGTACAACGGTAATATCATATTCTCCGGTAAGTTTTGTTAAGACTGCACCGATTGCCATCAAAGCTACTCCGGCAGGCACCATTCCTATAAAGGTTGCTGACCAAACACCGCCTCTTGTCCTTTGATATCTGGAAATATCCGGCCTGATTACAGTACCTGATGCCACAAGGCTTGCAGTTAGTACCATTCCATCGAATATGCTCATTGATTCTCCGGTAATTCCACTGCTGAGATTTTCGGTGCCAAACTTATTAATACACATAATCATTCCTACGAAGAAGACGACAAATAACAATGGTACTGCTATATTGTTCAGCCATTTTAACCCGTCAATCCCTTGTACTGCAGTTACCAGCATAATCACTCCCCAAAGAATGATCGAAATCCAGATTGGAAAATCAATTCCAAGACCATCTTTCATCATTGCAGAAAACGCTTTGCCGCAAACAGCGTTCTGAACAGCAAACCAGCCAAATGACGATAACGAAAAAACAACTGACATGACAACTCGTGCACCGGTTCCTCCAAATGAAGACTTTGCAATGACAGCAGTTGGTCTGCCGTAGTCGGCACCCATCATTCCGCTGAAGGACATGATAACTGCCGCTAGAATATATCCGGCTAACGCTGCTATGACTGCGTTCTTTAATGTCATTCCGTTAATCATCATGCCTCCCAGCATAAGACAAGGTACACAAATATAAATTCCCATCTCAATAAATGCAACCTGCCACCAGCTTTTTCTCTCGTCGGCCGGTACTTCATTCAATGTTGTTGACTCTACCTGCATTTTTTTCTTTTTTTCCATGACGATTTTTTCCTTTCAGTGTTATAAAGCAATAACTTGTCCTCTCCCCTTTTTCTCTTGCGATAAATCGCTGTTTTTTGTGATCCTGATACTCTGTTTGTGCACAGTCACATTATCTCATAATAGAATCTCTTTCTTCATTGTATTTTTTTTAAAAATATCTGATAGTTGTTTATTTTTTTACAATCATCTGATTGAGCGGTTGTTTTATTATTTTAAGGTTTGCAAAGTTAATCTTTTGGTCTTATAATAGTTTTATATTCGGTTGTTGATTTCTTATCGTAATGAATCTTGAAAGGAAGGACGCTTATATAATGTATATCACTGTAGATTCCATTTTAAAGGAACACGTTTTTAAAGATGCTGTTGTACTGTCTGGCGACTTGGGCTTATTGAATACTGTTAAGCGCGTATCCGTTTTTGACTGTCCTTTTCGCCCACGAGTTCTTAACTCCGATATAATAGGCTTCGGTGACCTTTTTTTATCCGAGCTTGCTCAGTTTATCAACGAACCGGACAAATTAAAAGATTTTTTATGTCTGCTTTCCGACGCAGGAAGCAGTGCGCTTTTTATCACAAACGAAAATGCGAATCTAATAACACCGGACATTGTCAAACTCAGCGATGTTCGTAAACTTCCTATTGTCTCCTTTGACCGCAATATACCATATGCAGTAGTTATGGATGCCATCAATAAGCGTATATACCTTGAGTTCAACCATGCAATAAACGGGCTTTGGCTCAACCGTATACTATTGGGGAATCTTTCACTTAAAGAAGTTGCAAACGCGCTCCATGCAATCAATCCTGCATTCAAGCGTTTGATTCAAGTTTTGATTATAAGAGGAAATCAGCCATCGGTTATCACACAAAGTGAAATGACTGCTTTTTTTGCAGCAAAACCAGATGATACTTACATTTTTTATGAGAACAATCATTATTTTATTTTCAGTGAAAATTCCGAGCAAAAGCTACGCAAAAAAGTCGATACCAATAAGCAATTTTTGCCTCGTTTCTTCACCGACTTTTCAATGGGCATCGGCATGGTTCATGACTTGTTAGACATTACATCCTGTCTCCGCGAAGCAAATCTTCTTTTGGATGCCGCTGCTTCACTTAATATAAATATCCTTGAATATTCATCGGATTCTTTTTTTCAGTTGATCCTGTTACTAAAAGATTCGCCTGAACTGTATCGCTATTACTCTTCCTTCCTTGAAAAGCTAAATGCCTTCGATTCGGAAAACGGAAACATTCTTTTCCTGACCATAAAAGAATTCGTGATTTGTAAGGGTTCTTACTCTGATGTAGCAGAACATATGAATCAGCATGAAAATACAATTCGTTACCGTATAAACAAAGTCAGACAGCTCTTTAATATGGAGGATGATTTAATCAGCTTTTACAACACAATTTCAGTGCTGACTGCCATTGATGCTTTAGTATAAACTTTAATTTCCCCAATCATACAGACCGTTTGGTAAGCACCAACAGGTAGACGCCAAAAGCAGTCATTATAAACACCACAAAAAATTCTCTCTGTTTTTATAATGATTTCAAAGACATAGCTGCTAACATGATGCTATATTCTTGACAGCTATATTAAACTGCCATACAGAGATGATCTGCATGGCAGTCTTTTCTTATACCGCAGGATTAGTGCTTAGGAGCGGTCACATAACTTTAAAAGTGCGTCCATATATATATTCACGATACGTTGCAAATCCGAAATGCTGTAGTGTTCATCTGCTTCATGTGCCAATTCCTCTTGATTCGGAAAAACAGGGCCGAAAGCTACCGCATTCGGGATGGCTCTTGCGTATGTCGCACCTCCGAGCGAAATCGGCTCTGAGCTACAGTCACCGGTAACGGATTGATATGCACTCATTAGTTTTTTTATTATTTCGCTTTCTTGATTAAAGGATATTGGATTCATGCATACTCCCCACTCGATTTTGCAGTTTTCTTCACTCAAGGCTTTAGTGATTCTCGCTGACACGTCATCAAATGTGTATGATACCGGATATCTTAAGTTAACAGTACATTCAAAGGCATCCTCTTCATATTTTGCCATTCCGACATTCACCGTTGTTTTGCCGGAGCACTCATCATATAGATTGCAATTTATTCCATTACCGTTGTAATCAAGACCAATGTATCGATTGTAAAAATCAATTACGGATTTTTCGTTTTCAGATGTTTTTATCTCAGCCAAAGCACTGAGCAAATACGATATTGCGTTTATGCCTTTTTCCGGGGTCATTGCGTGTGCACCTTTCCCCTTCACAGATACGACAAGCTCCTTCTCTCCCTCACTAAAATCTATCGGAATTTTTTTTATTTTGCAATAATGGGACAGGAGTTCCTTTTCTCTTTCAAAAGAATAGTCGCTTTTATAGCTTTTGAGAACGCAGCTTGCATTTGTTGGAACAACATTTGCTCTTTCTCCTCCGACAAGACTGCTGATATAACTGTTTTCATTTAATTTCCCATTGAAATCACCTTTCTGAATACGGAAATTCATAAGACCTTTTTCACAGAATATTACCGGAAAATTAGCATCAGGTACAATCGAAATTTCAGGAAGCTGCGGTTTTTGTTTGAGGTAATAATCGATGCTCTCCCAGTTTTCTTCTTCATCGGTTCCGATAATCATTTTTATCTGATATCCCTCCGGGAGCAAATTATTATCTTTGATAAGCTTCATTGCATACAGACAAGAGATAAGAGGTCCTTTATCGTCAATGACACCCCTTCCGTAGATTTCACCATCTTTTATTACCGGCTCAAACGGATTGCTGCTCCATCCGCTTCCGCCGTCCACAACATCCGCATGGCATAAAATACCTATGATTTTACTCCCTTCTCCAAGTGTAACTTCTGCTGCGTAATTCTCATAGTTTTTATGGGCAAATCCCATCTTATCTGCAATTTTTATTACATAGTCAAGTGCCTCTGCCGTCGACTTTCCGAAGGGGTATTCCTTTCCTTCACTCTTTCCGGCAATTCCGGGGATTCTTATAAAATCCATTAAATCATTGATCATTTCATCTTTGAATACTTCTATGTTTTTCATATTTCATTTCCCTCTAAAATACGGGAATTGCACTCTTCTGCAATTCCCGCCAACTAACAATTACCTATTTGTGCTCATACAGCTTGGCTAATTCCGGATCTATAATTTTTCCTTCATCCATAATTTGCTTTCCGTCAAGCCAAACCGAAGAATTCATGCACAGTCCGTCTGTATGCGAAACTGCTGCCTGTCCATCCGGTCCTCCTACAGTTGGGCTGACATATCCGATTCCCCATTCGGTTGCACCCCATACTCTTTCATCTTCAACAACATTTCCGGACAGTTTTGCTCCCGGATTAAATCCATACGCAACATGTGCCATTTTTAACATTCCCGGATCATTAAAGTTCTTCAGCCATTTTTCATATTCTGCAGCCTCCGATCCACCTTCAATTTTTACAATGACACTGTCCTTCACTGTAAGTCTGATTGGCTCTGCCGGACTTTTTCCAAATGGTGGGGTTACAGTTCCGTCAAAAACGATTGTACCGTTTACACTACCGAATTTCGGTACAACATTTAATTGTCCCAGCATCATATAAACGCCACTCTTGCTTGCATCTCCTGCATCCACACTCACAACATGCTGTGGGTCTGTTAAGAAGGTTACATCTGTTCCGGCAGGTGTTGTCATATGTATTTCCTTTGCCTCACGATTGCGTACTGCAACTGCTTCCATAAACGTTCTGAGTTTTGATGTATCAATATCGCATAAAGTGCGAATTAAAACATCTTCTGTGAATTCTACCAAACACAGATATCTCAGTTTTTTATTTTCGCTTATTGCTCTTTGATACGGCGTTGAATACAGCAGCCATTTTTGATTAAATTCAATCCAAACATCACAGTTAGATACTGCAGCAGTAAGCGGTTCAATTGGAAGTTTGGGGTCTGCTGCCTGTCCAACTCCGTCCGGTGCCGGAAAAGTAATAATCATCGGCAATCCTCCCGCTGCATAAACGCTGGATGCTACCGCATTGATAACCGGCATACAGGAAAGTGAATCTCCGGTAAGAACTACGGTTTCTCCCTTTTTTACAGCACATACATCTTTTACTAAGATATCTGTTGCTTTTTGCAATTCATAAGTATACATACAAAACCTCCTTAAATGTATTTTTTTCTTGAAGTATATATTTTTACGGAAAGTATTACATTATATTTATTTTAAGAATTGAAATGATATATTGAAATATAAACAAACTTTTTTATACAAGCATCACATATAAAACATGGGCAGATATGCCTGCACACAAACCTCCAATTGTATGGCAAAGAATCGCATGTCCTGTAAGCTCCCTGCACTTCAGCCCATCCATCATTGCAACATGAGTACTCAGATATCCGCTCCAACACATGCACATAGCCGTAAACACAGCAATGTCATTGCCGCTTGCCAATCCTTTTGAAACCAATGTTGGAATCAGTCCAATCGCAGCTCCTGCAGCTCCCAACGCAGTTAAAGGAACTGAGACGCATTCCGGTGACGAAAATCCGAATAAAAATGTCAGCAACCCCTGAATTTTTGAAGCCATATTAGGTATCAGGGCTATACCTTCATATGCTGCTCCTGTAAAAGTTCCATCTGCGCTGCAACCATTTGTAAACATCATAACTACTGTACAGATAATCAATACCCCCGGTATTATTGCCACCCCCATATTCACCCCACTTTTTCCACCTTCAAGCAGTGCGTTTATAAAACGTTCTCCTATATTGCCTTCGTGAGTAATTCTTTCGTTTAATGTCAATAAGTTTTCAGCACCCGGTGTATTTTCTTTTTCATCCCCATATATTTTCTTGGTTTTTAGCAGCATCAAACGTGTGCTTACAATGCTTCCAACTACTGCTCCTATGTTTCCGAGTAACGCTGCAAATACAAAGGACTCCCCGGTTGAGTTCTGTATTCCGATAATATATGTTGTTACAATCATACCCATACCGAATGCTGTTCCTACATTGGTAAGCGCCGGAATTTGGTATTTTTTGAAATAGCGTCTGAAATTATTATCTCCAGCAAGCGTCAGAATTGCAGGGTTATCTGAAAGATAGGTCGTTAGTATGCCTATTATGCTTGCCCCCGGCAAACCGTAAAGCGGTTTCATCAGGGGGGACAATAATCGATTAACCAATGCCACAACACCAAATTCCGTCAATAGCCCGGCAATTCCACCCATAATGACTGCTATCGCCATTATATAAAGAACTGTGTCCGTAAGAAGCGCATATGCTGTATTGAGCAGTGTGTTAAGCATATTTACTGCTCCCATTCTGCTTATAAGAATTCCGAAAAACCCACAAAAGCATAAAATAAAAATCAGGCACTCCCATCCAAATACTTTTTTCTTCATTTTCTTATCCTCTCCACTTATTTTATACACTCTTGCGATATTCAAAAGCATAATCATTATAGAGTCTTAAGGATTTTTTTAATTTGTCGTGGTTTCTAATTTTTCTTATTATTTTTAAAATTCATACAAAAACGTCCTCGTGTCTAACTCTCGGTTTTCTTCGGATAATTCAACTTGAATTTTCTTTTTGGGTCATATTTTGATATTTCTAAAATGATTGCACAAGAACGCAAAAAAAATGACTTGATAGCCTGAAAGCTACCAAGTCATATTTTTTTATCTGTCCAATAATATCTATCATTATCGATCATGTACAGCAAGGCGTTGACGATACAGGCGGCGATATTGCTTCCGCCTTTGCGGCCGCGGGCCACAATATAAGGCACATCCGCACTCATAATCAGTTCCTTGGATTGGACGACATTGACGAAGCCGACCGGCACACCGATGATCAGTTCCGGTTTGACTTTTTCCTCCTGTATCAGGTCATACAGGCTGACCAGTGCCGTCGGTGCATTGCCAATAGCATAGATAAACGGCTCCCCGAGACCGGCTGCTTTTTTCATGCTTTCGCTGGCACGGGTGGTGCCGTGCCGTCTGGCTGCTTCTGCCACATCCGGGTCCGCCATAAAGCAGTGGACGGTGCCGCCGTATTTAGCGAGGGATACTTTGTTGATTCCGGCTTTCGCCATATTGGTATCGGTCACCACCGACACACCCCGTTTGATGGCTGCCATGGCCTTCACCGCTGCATCCTGCGAAAAGCACAGGTTGTCAGCGTAATCAAAGTCAGCGGAAGTGTGGATGCAACGTTTGACGATCAGCTCCGTGTTCGGTGCAAAATCTCTTGTCCCCAGCTCTTCGCTGATAATGGCAAAGCTTTTTTCTTCGATTTCTCTCGGTTTTACTTCTTCTATTTTCTCTCTGAAATTCATCATTCTTTCCGCTTCCTCTTATTCATCAATACCGGATTCTAAAATCCGATAGATCTTCTCCATATTCAGATATTTCCGCAGGCTTGCTGCCAACAGATCGTACTGGGTTTCTTTGTATTCGGCGTAGGTCATACTGCCTATATCCCCCATCTGTACGCCTTTTTTTTCAGCTAATGCCTGAATAACCGTCCGCGCAATCCCTGCTCCGTCGAAAATGCCGTGGACATATGAGCCAAAGACATTTTCTTTGTAAGCACCGTCCTGCTTGGTCTGTCCTGTGACCGCATCCGTAAGCGAGAGCAGATGTTTTGCGCCTGCTTTTAAGGTCGACTGCCCCATGTGGATCTCGTATCCTTCTGCTTCCAGTTTTTGATCCTTCAAGCGGTCAAAAATAGTGTCTCCGGTAAGAAAACTGCCGGTCACCCGGGTTCTGGTCTTTTCATCTAAAAAGACGGTGTCGATCGGCAGCAAGCCCATGCCTCTGACTTCACCGGAGGTTTCGATGCCCAATGGGTCAGCAAGGGTTTCACCTAACATTTGGAATCCGCCGCAAATGCCGAAAACCACTTTGCCGATGCCTGCCTGTTTCAGTATGGCTGCTTCCAGTCCGTTCTGACGCATCCACAATAAATCCGAAATGGTATTTTTCGATCCCGGAAGCACGATCATATCCGGATCTTTCAGTTCTTGTGTGTTTTTGACATAGCGCACGCTGACGCCGGGAATGGTTTCCATCACGTTCAAGTCTGTGAAGTTAGAAATGCGTGGCAGGCGGATGACAGCAATATCAATGAGAGCCGCCGTATCGCCATTTCCGCGAAAATCCAGTCTCTCGCTGAGGCTGTCTTCGTCTTCGATGTCAATCTGCAGATATGGTGCTACACCGACTACATCGATGCCGGACTTTTCTTCCAAAATCGCAATGCCCGGGTCGAGAATGGTTTTGTCGCCACGGAATTTGTTGATGATTAGGCCTTTGACCATCTTCTTTTCGTCCTCTTCCAGCAGACTGACAGTGCCGATCAGCTGTGCAAATACGCCGCCACGGTCGATATCGCCAACCAGAAGTACCGGTGCTTTTGCCATTTTCGCCATGCCCATATTGACGATATCTTCGTCTTTCAGGTTTACCTCTGCGGGGCTTCCTGCACCTTCGATCACAATGATATCGTTTTCAGTGCTGAGTTCGTTGAAGGCTTTCATCACGTCCGGCACCAGCTTATGCTTAAAGGCGAAGTAGTCGCGAGCACTCATAGTCCCCAGCACCTCTCCATTGACGATAACCTGACTGCCCACATCGTTGGTCGGTTTAAGGAGGATTGGATTCATGCGCACATCCGGTGCAATGCCGGCTGCTTCTGCCTGCATGACCTGTGCACGGCCCATTTCCATGCCGTCCTCGGTGATAAAGGAATTCAATGCCATATTCTGTGATTTGAATGGGGCAACTTTATAGCCGTCCTGTTTGAAAATTCTGCATAAGCCTGCGGTAATCAGGCTCTTTCCTGCGTTTGACATGGTACCCTGCACCATAATTGCTTTTGCCACGTTGATTCCCTCCAATATTTAATCCAAAAGTTTCTCTAAGGTCCGAATAAGGCGCTCGTTATCCGGCCGCAGCCGCACGGCGATGCGGTAATAGCCTTTGGTCAATCCCCGGTAGTTACTGCAGTCCCGGACTAAGAACCCTTCCGCCAGCAGCCGTCTTCCGAGATCTTCCGGTCCGCGGAAAAAGATATAATTGGCTTCGGATGCGTACACCGTTAATCCGAGCTGTTTCATGTGCTCTGTCAAATATTTTTTTTCTTCTCGTATGACTGCCAAGCTGTCCCGGACATAAGTCTCCGCAGACAGAGCCGCCGTACCGGCCGCCTGCGCGAGCATGGAAACATTCCACGGCTGCACGCTGCATTCCAGTTTCTCAATCATATCCGGATTGCTCGAAATTCCATACCCCAGCCGTACTCCCGCCATCGCATACAGCTTGGTAAAAGCTTTGAGCAGAAGCATATGCGGATGCTCCGCAAGTTCCGAAAGCATCGAATAGCTGTCAGCATTATCCACGAAATCTAAAAAGCATTCGTCTATCACCACCATTGTACCACATTCATGTGCACGCTGGAGAATCTTTTTCAGTTTCTCTTTGGGAAGCAAGGTTCCGGTTGGGTTATTGGGGTTACAGAGAAACAGCATGTCTGTTTCATCCGTCAATGCGTCGGCGATGGTCTGCGGAATCGCAAAACCGTCTGCTTCCGCGGTTTCAACATATTGGATTTTACATCCTGCCGTTTCCAGTGCCTGTGCGTATTCCGCAAAGGTCGGTGCCGGCAGTACCGCCTGTTTCGGTTTCCATGCCTGCACGGCCGCAAAAATGACTTCAGCTGCACCGTTACCGAAAAAAATCCATGACTGTGGAATATTTAATTTTTCGGCTAAGGCTTTCCGCAGTCTGCAGCACTGCACATCCGGATAATGCCCAATCTGTCCGGCTGCCCGGCAGATGGCCTCCTGTACGCACTGTGGTGGTCCGAAGGGATTGCAGTTTGAAGAAAAATCCGTTATGTCAGGATGGCGGTAAATATCACCGCCGTGTATCATTTCTTTCATCTTAGTTGTGACTGCCTTTCTTTTATCGGTAAAGCAGGAAGCTGATGGCACTCAGTACAGCGACGGATAAAAAAGCTGCCCCGTACATCAGCCGGTTCATACGGCGGATGTCGTCAGGAACAACCTCCTGCAGAGGATCTCCAATCAATGGTTTTTCATAGAGCTTGCCGAAGTAATAAGCATCGCCCGCAAGCTGAATGTCCAAAGCACCGGCTGCTGCTGCCTCCGTGTGCGCCGAGTTTGGGCTGGCGTGTTTGCGTCTGTCTCTGGCAAAAATCCTGCCGGCGTTCTTTCCGTCAAAGGGTCCTATCCAGGCACTGATCACCAGCATGATGCCTGCCATCCTCGCCGGAATAAAATTCACCACATCATCCAGCTTCGCCGCGGCTCTTCCAAAATACAAAAAACGTTCATTTTTATAACCAAGCATGGAATCCATGGTATTGATTGCTTTATACAGATACATGCACACCGGACCTCCCAATGCCATGTAAAACATCGGGGCAAATACCCCGTCCCCGAAGTTTTCCGCCACCGTCTCGACAGCAGCTTTGGTCACTCCGGTTTCATCCAGATTCTGCGTATCTCGTCCAACGATACGAGATACTGCGTCTCTTCCATCTGCAAGACTGCTTTCCTTGCCCGAAGTCAAAGCATCATATACAAGCATGCTTTCGTCCTTCAAAGAGCGAACTGCCAGCATCTGATAACACATGAAGGATTCCAGCGCAAAGCCTGCTGCTGCATGGAGTCCATAAGCCATGTGTAAAACCCCTGCAGTCACCCCCACAGTAACCAAAACAACTCCGATGACCAGGAAAATGCCGCCTGCCAGTTCCCCACCGGGTGTTTTCGGGAATACTTTTCTGATATTCTTTTCGAGCCGGTCTATCAGTTTCCCGATCAATCTGACCGGATGATAGAGCCATCGTGGATCGCCGATGGCAAGATCGAGCAAAAATCCGGCCGCCAAAGCGATGCCTGTATAATGCAACATAGCGAGTCTCCATTCTTACAGATGCTTTCTGCGTCTGCATTTATCTAAAAAGATTTGAGCGAATTTCGGGTTTGCATAATAGTAAATATGCGGAAACCCCACCAGCAGATTTTGTCTGCTGATCAAGCAGTCCCAATTTCGCTTTCCTGCCGGCTTCTGTGCATGAAAAGCACAGCCGTTATCGGTCGTATCATAATAGTGGAATTCATGGGCTTTGAGAATGCCGATATCCTCGTATCCATCAAAGAATCCACTGCTCGTCTGAGATGCAGTTAAGTCAACATATCCAAATCGCACCAGCTTGCCGGTACGGTAAGCCTTGCCTTCTGTCAGCCCGACCATTGGATAAACCTGCCCGTCTATGTCTTCCATAGATTCTCCCAGATACATGAAGCCGCCGCATTCAGCCAGAATCGGTATACCATCGGCATCTGCCCGGCGGATGCTTGCGATCATTGTCTTATTTGCCGAAAGTGCTGCGGCATAAAGCTCCGGATATCCGCCATAAAAAATCAGTCCATCAAGATCGCGCGGAATCTGTTTGTCCCGAATCGGTGAAAACGGGATGATTTCAGCACCTAAACGTTCCAGTAACCGCAGATTATCCTCATAAAGGAAGCAGAATGCCTCGTCTCCGGCTACCCCGACGCGAAGCTTTTCCTCGCAAAGTCTGTCTGTCTCCGGCAGTTTCGTCAGCGGATCGATTCCGCTGATGTCCGGGGCTGTTTGGGCAATGGCAAGAAGCTGCTCGAGGTCAATGGTCTGTTCAACCACTTCAGCCAGCTGCATCAGTTTTTTTTGAATCTCCTCTACTTCATCCGGCATGACCAGCCCCAGATGGCGGCTTTCCAGATGAACGTCCGCAAGTTCCGGCAGCCAGCCGACCACCGGCACATGGCAGGTTTCTTCGATATATGCTTTCAGCAGTCGGTACATCGGTTCGTTGACATGGTTGAGGATGACCCCGGCAATACCGCTGTCCGCTTTAAAATTTTGAAATCCCTGAATCTGCGCTGCCAATGATGCACTGGCCCCTTTGCCGTTGATGATCAGAATGACAGGTGTCCGGGTTGCTCTCGCCACATCATAAGTACTTGCCTTCTGGCTGATGCCGCCCAGACCGTCATAATAGCCCATGACACCTTCAAGCACGGCAATATCACAGTCCTTTGCCCGCTCGGTAAACAGCCAGCGCAGACTTTCATCGTCCAGAAAGAACGTATCCAGATTGCCGGATGTCGTCCCCAGCACTTTTTTGTGAAACATGGGATCGATGTAATCCGGTCCGCATTTGAAGGAAGCCGGCCAGAGTCCTCGATGAATCAGTGCCTGCAAAATTCCGCAGGTCAGTAAGGTCTTCCCGCTGCCGCTTGCGCCGGCGCACAGCAAAATTCTTGGTATTTTCATAAGCATGCCTCCGCATCGAAACAAATGATGGTGATTGGATTTTCGCTTTTCATCATAGTGTAGCTGCCGGCAGCATGTCCTCTGGCAACCGAAATCTGCGTCACTTCCGGTTCCTCCCTGCCATATTTTTTCGCACAGGCAAGGGCTTGTGCTGTCGATTCCATGGCAATACAGTTGATCACGAAACGGATCTGCGCAGGTTTACACCTTCCACAGCTGACAAGGTCGGATGTCTCCTTTTCGCATGCAGCTTTCCTATTCTTCGGAAGCTTTGCCAATGCTGCTTCAATGATAGCATCCATATTTCCGGCGGAACCACCGATAAAAATATGAGTCGCCGGTGGAAGCTTGTCCATGACATCCGGTGCCAGCCCCTCTATGACAGTCAGATTATCTGTCTTGAACTTTTTTCTATTGTCCTGTAACAATTTGATAGCCTCCGGATTTCGTTCTACCGCATAAACCCTGCCCTTCGATGCTCGCAGTGCCATTTCAATGGATACCGATCCGGTTCCCGCGCCGATGTCATAGCAGACTGCTTCTTCGGTCAGGTGAAGCCGATCCATCGATAACACGCGGATCTCTTCCTTGGTCATCGGCACCTTCCCTCTTAAAAATTCCTCATCCCCGCGGCAGTGCAGCGGATTGATTTTTGTATCCGTTATAAATGGATTTTCCAGCAAAAGCACGCTCAGCGGGTCGTGGCGGAAGTCACAAAACTCTTTTGCTTCTCCCACAGTTATTTTTTCATCCGCATAAGAAAGTCTTTCGCCTACCGACAGTTTTACTTCTGCCATGCCATAGCCCACCAGCTTCTGTGCCAGTTCGGCTGCATCTTCCGGTTTTCCGAGAATGGAGAAGACTTTTTCGTGATCACGAATCAGCGGAATGAGTGCCTGCTTTCTTCCATGATTGGATGCGATAACTGCATCATCCCAGGAAGTACCCAGCCTCGCTGCAAAATAGGAAATTGAGGAGACACCGGTCAGAATCTGCACGCTGTCTTCCGTATCCGATTTGGTCAGTGCCTGATAAAGCTTTTTCGCACCGCTGTAAAATCCGGTGTCCCCGGAAAGCAGTACCGCAAACCGTTCGTAACCGCGATGGCTGTCAATAAAGCCGGCAATCTCCTCGCTGCAATAAGCATCCAGCAACGGTTTCTTTCCTCGTACGCAGTCCAGCATTCTACCGGAACCGATGACAAAATCCGCTTCCTGCAGTGCCTTCATACCTTCTTCGGTCATAGCATCCTCTCTTCCCGGCCCAATGCCAATCAGCGTAACTTTGACCGGTGGCCGCAGTCCCAGCCGATCGATCATCTGCTGCCTGCAGGCAGTAACAGAAAGACCTTTTTCTTTGCGCGGTCTGCCTATGATGACCGGTGTGCAGCCGCACGCCCGGCAGGCTTCGATTTTCTCTGCAAAGCCACCGCTTCTGCCGGTATCCTTGGTAACTAAATATTGGATGTCATAAGCACGAAGCATGGCTTCGTTCAATGCTTCCGTAAAAGGTCCCTGCATGGCGATCAGCTTCCTGCCTTCAAAGCCCAACGCTGCACAGTGACGAACCGACTCTTCCGTAGAAAGGACTCGGGCAAAAATCCGCTCCTGCCAGTTTCGAATCTTCGTATATGCCTTGAGCTCCTTGCTGCCGGTTGTGACCAGAATCTGTCCTTCCCTGCCATCCAGCCATTCTGCCGCGGCTTCCACGGAATTTAGGAAGACCATTTCCTGCGTCTCCACCGCTTCCGTTTCCCTCAGGACACGCAGATACTCAATATCGGCCGCGCTCGCTGCCTGCTGGATATTCTCGGTTACCTCAGCCGCGTAAGGATGGGTTGCATCGATGACCAGCTCCGGATGCTCTGTCTGCATCAGAGCTGCCATTTCCGCAGCATCCAGCCGCTCTGCCAGCACGCGGACTTCTTCTGAGGACGCACTGAGACTGCCGCCGTATGCTGTTGCCGCACAGACAATGGACGGGATTTGATTGTTGACGAGAAACTCCGAAAGCAGCCTGCCTTCGGTCGTTCCTCCGAATAAAAGGATTCTACACATCTTTATAACCTCTCGGTGTGACCATTTTGCCGTTTAAGACTTTGGTCCGGGTATTTCCGATAAATACGGTGGTAAACATATCAACCTTCGTATCTCGCAGCTCTGAAAGCGTCATGACCTGCATATGCTCGCCTTCTCTGCCGATATTATTAACAATCCCGCATATGGTTTCCTTCGGTTTATGTTCCATCAGAATGTCACAGGCCTTAGCCAAATAATCAGCTCGTTTCACACTGGATGGATTATAAAGACAGACCACAAAGTCCCCTTTGCCTGCACTATGCAGACGTTCTTCGATCAGCTCCCATGGTGTCAGTAAGTCACTGAGGCTGATCAGGCAGAAGTCGTGGATGAGTGGTGCACCGAGGCATGCTGCCCCGCTGATTGCGGCTGTTACTCCCGGAACCACTCTAATTTCCGTCTCCGGATAATCTTTTCCCACTTCATAGATCAATCCGGCCATGCCGTATACGCCGGCATCGCCGGAGCAGATCATAGCGACCGTCCGGTTCTTTGCTGCTTCTTCAAAAGCCATCACGCAGCGTTCTTTTTCTTTACGCATCGGTGTAGTCAGGAAAATTTTCCCAGGAAAATAGTCTTTGACCAAATCCACATAGACCGTATAGCCGATGATGACATCACAGTTTTTGAGTGTCTCACAAGCTTCAATGGTCATTTTTTCGTAAGCGCCCGGCCCAATGCCGACTACATATATCTTATTCAAATCGAATCGTTCCTTTCTTCATCGCCAGTGCGGCAGTTACACCGTTCAAGGCGGTCTTTGCCTGCAGCAGCATACGGCTGCAGGCTGCTTCCGTAAAATCTCCGGCCGTCATGGCTGCCAGCATGGCACTGCGTTCACAAACGTTATCCGTACCGGTGATCTGCTTGACAAATGCCGACTCCGTAAATTTGCCCTCTGCTTGATTGAGTTCCTCCGCCGTATAAAACCGGAGCGGCAGATGCATCCTTTCTGCAAACACGAGCAGACCCGTTTCCCGGCTTTTGATATCAATGGAGGCGATCCCTGCCAGAGCTGCCGGATCTACGCCTGCCTGCTCCAGACAAACATCGACAGCCTGTGCCACGGCTTCCTCCGATTTTCCGGCTTTCAGTCCGATGCCCAGATACACCGTCTGCGGCACCAGCCACAAAACCTCCGGCTTTTCTGTAAGCCTCGGCTTTCTTGCGGAAATGAGGATGGCCCCGCCGCCCGAATAATCTGTAAAGTCGTCCAGTCGTTTCAGACGGACTTCGTCAGGCACCCGGCCTTTCACCTCGGTATCGGTATAGACCGTAATGGTTTCTCCTCGCACCAGTGCCGCGGCAACCAGTTTCGCCGCTGTAAAGTCCATGATTCTTAGCCCGTTCTTCCGGGCGAAAACATCCGGCGCCAGCTTTTGATGCACGTCGGTGGCTGTGGTCAGCACTGCTTCCGCCTCTGCCAAATCTGCCAGCCGGCTGGCTATTTCGTTAGCACCGCCCAGATGTCCTGACAGAATCGGAATCACATATTGCAGCTGATCGTCCACGACAAGCACGGCGGGATCTGTTTTTTTACTGACGGCAAGAGGCCCGATGGTGCGCACGGCAATGCCTGCCGCTCCTACAAAAATCAGGCATTCATCCTGCATAAAGTGTTTCTTTGCCCAGTCAGCCAGCGGCTCTGTAACAGAAATGATGTCCCTTTCCTCAGCCGATACCGATGCCCAATCAAACAAAGCTTCTCTTCCGCCGGCTGCCGATTCTAAGGCAAACCGCCCTTTGGCAAAGACCCGGACCGTCCAATCCGGATATGTTGTTTTGAAATATTCCTTCAGTCTGAGTGCCGTTTCTCTGCCCGGCGGACTGAAACATAATATCGCTGTTCTTTTCATGTTTTTCCTATTTGCTCGCTTCCCGAAACTCGGTCGTAAAGGCCGGATCGTAAAGTTTGGAGCGGTCATAATGACTGCAGTTTACCACATCGCCGATGATCATAAGAGCAGTCTTGGTAATATTGTTTTTCTTCGCAGTTTCTGCCAGCGTACCCACCGTGCAGACGAATGATTTTTCGTCCTCCCAGGTCGCTTTATAAACGATAGCTGCCGGTGTATCAGCACTGTAGCCACCATCGATCAGACGCCGTGACAGTTCTTCCAAAAGTCCGGTGCTGAGGAACACCACCATGGTCGCATGATGCGCCGCAAAAGACTCGATGCTCTCTTTTTCCGGTACCGGCGTTCTTCCTGCCATACGGGTAATGATCACACTCTGGGAAATCTCCGGCAGCGTATATTCCAGATTCAGTGCGGAAGCTGCACCGCAGAAAGAGCTGACACCCGGACAATAATCATAAGGGATCTTTTCTTCATCCAGCACATCCATCTGTTCACGAATGGCTCCATACAGGCAGGGGTCGCCCGTATGCAGACGAACAACCTGCTTGTCCGCTCTTACATCCCGCAGCATGACTTCCAATACTTCTTCTAATGTCATTTTCGCACTGTTATAGATGCTGCAGCCGGCTTTCGCATAATCCAACAGCTGTGGATTGACTAAGGAGCCTGCATAGATGATGGTATCGGCTTCCTCTAAATATTTTTTTCCTCTCAGAGTAATCAGGTCAGCAGCACCGCTGCCCGCCCCCACAAAATGAATGGTTTTCATGCTTGTTCCTCCTGCTTTTCTTTGACAATGATGACGGAATAGTAGGACGCATCGTCCGGGATCTCCGCCGGATCCCGATAGATTTTTTCGCCCGGCATGCCGCAGCGTTCTACCATGACAGCCTCCTGCCCGCTGGCAAGAACCGCATCCCGGATGTTTGCCATTTCTTTGCCGGACTTCATCAGAATTTTGGTTCCCGGCAGTGCCAAAAGCTCGTCCACCGAATCCTTGCGGTAGCTGGCCGGAATCACATGTAACGGCTGAGCTTTTTCCACCAGATCTATGTTCAGCCGTGCCGCCGCTGCCGTAAAAGATGTAATGCCATTGATGATCTCCGTGTCATAGCCATCCGCTTCTACAATCTGATGCACATACATATAGGTGGCATATACTGTCACATCGCCCAGATTCAAAAAGCTGACAGTCAGCCCCGCATCCAGCAGTGCTTCGATTTTCTCCGCCGCTGTGCGGTGTCCTGCTTCTAATACCGCCTCATCTTTCACCATCGGCATTTCTACCGCTATCAGCTGTTTCTCCGTGAGATTCTCACAGATACCTGCCGCGATGCGATAAGCGACGGAATCCTCCGCTTTTTTACCCGGCACAACGATAACATCACTGCGTTCTATGGTTCGTATCGCTTTCACGGTCATTAATTCCGGGGCTCCGGGCCCGACTCCAACGCCGTACAGTTTTCCTCTTTGTTTCATATGGTTGTTTCCTCTTTTACTTTATGCAGCATTGCCCGGAATCCTGCCGTTTCTCCCAGATAACCTTTCTCATTGGAAAAGATCATCGCCTCGGTTTCAATCGCTCCATAGCATCGATGCTGCAGATAAAAAGATATTTTATCTGTCAGAACCTGCATGGTCTCTTTTAAAAGTCCTGCTTCTTCAATGATTTCTATGGCTTCAGCCGTCGTAACCGTATTTAGGATCTGCATGGCGCCATCTCGTTCAATGCCAGCCCTGAGCGCCGCAGATGCCATGATTTCACTTCTGGCATCTGCACATTGGGAATGGGTATTCATAATCCCACCGGCAACCTTTACAAACTTACCGATATGTGCAACGAATAAAAGACCCTTAGCTCCCAGGTTCACAGCCATATCGATGACTTCACCGATATAGTTGCTGCACTTGACGGAATCATGTATGGGCATAAATTCCTGTTCATCCAGATAATGTTTTCCGTAGTTGCCCAAAGTCACGACCAGATAAGTACGCCCCATGGCAAGCTGTTGTTTCATCTCTATTCTTAAACTATTCAGCAGTGCGGTTTCGCTCATCGGCTCCACGATGCCGGAGGTTCCTAAAATAGAAATCCCGCCTTTGATGCCAAGCAGTGGATTGAACGTCTTCCAGGCACGTTCCGCTCCTTCCGGTACAGAAATCGTTGCACGAAGACCACCTTGAAAGCCACTTGCCTCTGCCGTTTCCCGCAGTGCCTCGCTGATCATCTGCCGTGGCACACTGTTGATGGCGGCCTCGCCCACCGGCTGTTCCAGTCCCGGACGAGTCACTCTGCCAACGCCTTCGCCTCCGGCAATGGTAAAACCGGATTCCGTTTTTTCGACCTTTGCATAAACCTTAATCCCATGAGTCACATCGGGATCATCCCCTGCATCCTTGACAATCGCACAAGACACAAAATCAGGAGCCATAACCAGATCGACGACCTCCAGATTGAGGGTAATGCCCTTTGGTGTTGTCAGGATCACGAAACCTGTTTTTTCTCCGGTAAGCAGCATCTGTGCTGCCGCCTTTGATGCCGCCGCCGCACAGGTTCCTGTCGTATAGCCGAACTGCATCTTCTTGTTATTTTTGATGATGTAATGGGACTCAATCCCGGTCAGATGTTTGGTACTCAATCAGTTTTCCTGCTTTCTCTGCTTCTTCTTTCAGCCTGAAAAGTGCCCGGTTCATCTCCCCGGCTTCTGCCCCCGCGAAGATGACTTTTTCACAGGTCTGCATCCGTTCTGCCGCCCATGCATACGTTTCCTCTGTCATCCTGCAGTATGGTTTTTCGGTAATCACTTCCATGGCCAGCACCCGTGCCAACTGGTAATCAATGTCACCCGGATACAGAATCCCGGCGATAAATGGAATATTCTCCTTTTGCAGTCTGCGGTATACTTCGATGCCGCTTCCCCCTGCTGAAAGAACGAAAATCTGTGGTTTTCCCTCCGGCCGCGGCAGTTCGATGCTGCCGAACACCGGATCAAAATAGCCGTTGTCAATATGGTAAAGGCTGCGGATTGTCTCTTCTTTGAAAATTGCTTCCGGTGTGCCATAAGCGAAAATCGTTTCTCCGCTGACGCAGATGATCTTATCGGAAATCTTTTCTGCCAGATCAATCTCATGCAGTGACATGATGACGGTGATACCCTTTTCCTTTGCCATCTGCCGCAGAATCGCCAAAAGCTCCAGCTTATATTTCACGTCCAGAAAGGAGGTCGGCTCGTCAAGAATCATCACATCCGGTTCCTGACAGATGGCCCTGGCAAGGAGAACCCGCTGCCGCTGTCCGTCACTGATATTGGCGAAGTCCCTCATGCCCAAATCTTTGGCATGTACCATTTTCAGGGCTTCTTCTACCTTCTGTTCGTCTGCGGCGGTCAAAATTCCCAGCCTGCCGGTATAAGGATAACGCCCGCTGGCTACAATATCGTGGCAGGTCATCATTTCCGCCTTGATCCGGTCGGTCAGCACCACCGCCATGCGGGAAGCCAGACTTTTATAGGACATGGCCTGAATATCTGTTCCATTTAGGATCACACTGCCGCAGATGCGCTCCAGCTGTCGGGTGATGCTTTTGAGGATGGTAGACTTGCCGGCACCGTTGGGACCGATCAATGTCACGATTTCTCCCTTTTTTATATCTAAACAAATATCGCGAATCAGTGGCTTTCCCTTGTAGCCGACGGAAAGCCGATCGAAACTAAAATACTTTTCCATTATATTCTGCTGCGCTTTCTAATCATCATGTAGATTACCACCGGTGCTCCAAAAATAGAAGTCACGGTGCTTATGCTCAATTCCACCGGTGCAAAGGCTGTTCTGGCGATCAGGTCGCAGATCATGCAGAACACCGACCCACACAGGAAGCATCCCGGAATGACCACCAGCGGCTTGGATGTTCCCAGACAGGCTTTAGCGATGAACGGCACCGCAATGCCGACGAAAGAAATCGGTCCCGCAAAGGCGGTCACACAAGCCGAAAGCAGGCTGGAAAGCAGGATCAGCAAGGCACGGAACACTTTGATATTCACGCCCATGCTCTGTGCATAGGATTCTCCCAACTGAAATGCCCCGATTGGTTTGGACATGCACACCGTTGCAAAAAAGGCAATGCCAACCACGATTGCACCGACCGATACGTTGCTCCAGCTCATGCCGGAAAAACTGCCCAGCGACCAGTTATGCAGGTTTACGATATCGGAATCGCTGGCAAAGGTCACCACAAAATCGGTCACGGCCGAACAGATATAGCCGATCATAATGCCGGCTACCAAAAGCGCCGCCATGTTGCGGATTTTTTTCGATACGAGAAGAATAAATCCGGTTGCGATCAGCGAACCGATAAAGGCCGCCAAAATCAATGCGTAGGACGATAAGCTCTTTGCCTGGTTCAGATAGAAGATCATCACCAGTGCTACCACCATCTTGGCACCGGAGGAAATCCCCAGTACATAAGGGCCGGCAATAGGGTTCTCAAAGAAGGTCTGCAGCATGAAGCCGGAAAGAGACAATGCCCCGCCCAGAATCGCTGCCATCAGGATTCGCGGCAGTCTGATTTTCCAGATAATATTCAGAGCCGTCTCGCTGCCCTCTTTGTTAAAAATCGCTTTGGCGATTTCGCCTGCGGACAGATGTACGCTGCCGGTGTTGATGTTCAGCACCGTAATCACTGCAAAAGCTCCTGCCAGCAGCAGAAAGACCAGAGTGCACCGCATCCGCCGTCTATGTAGTTCCGTGTGAAAGCCCTCGCTTTGTCCGGTGCTGTTCACACTGCTGTGTTCTTGTTTCATCGTCATGGGTTACTCCATTTTTTTGAGGAATTCTAAATGCTCGGTATCCTGTCCGGTAAAGACTTTGTGGAAATCCGCGATCATATCGGCGATCACGTCAGTCCTCTGGTACATGGAGCTGCCGGTTGTATAGCAGTCTCCGGACTTTACCGCCTTAAATTCTTTCAGGACCTCGTCTTTTTCTATCAGATCGGCGATGTTCTTTACCGAAGCATCAATGCTGGCATTGTAGATAATATAGTCGGCATCCTGTGCCTTTTCATAAAAGCTTTCCATAGTCATGGAAACGGAAGTCTTGCCATCTTCATCAGTCACACCTTCAAATGCATAGTTGCCGCCGGCCATTTTGATCATGGACGGTACATAGTCATTGGTGCTTCTGACAACTACTTTTCCGTCGGTCGTCAGATAGAAGAATGCAACTTTCTTGCCTGTACTCTCGTAGTCATCAAAAGCTGCGACAGTTTCCTGCTGTTTTTCAAAGAAAGCATTGGTCTCTGCTTCCTTGCCGGTCAGCACCCCGTAAAGCTTGATCCACTCGGTTCTTCCAAGCGGATTGGATTCGTAGCTGGACCGGTCTACCAGAACAGGTACCCCCAGTTCCTCCAACATTTCTTTCACGTCCGGCGTATGATAGATCATCGTCGATTCAATTGCCAACTGACAATCTTTTTCCAAGATCATTTCGTAATCCGGTTCGCTGTACTTGCCGGCATAAACGATCTTACCCTCCTTCATCCGGGCTGCTGCATTTTCGACTGTCCAGCCGGACTCCTTGAGAGATGTCATGGAGATATGATCCAATCCATCAATAGCATCAAACAGTGACATGACTGCGGTTGCACCAAGATAAATGTCGTTGACCGGCTGCCGGATCACGGTAATATCTTCATCTAGATTTTTTGGTACGCTGCCGCCTTCCGGCACAATCAGATATCTGGCATCATCAAAAATATCTACCAGAGAATAACCACCTTCATATTGATAGATTGCCAGACATTCGGCATATGTAAAGTCTACGGATTTTTCATAAGTCAGTCCCTCAATCTGTGGAATCTTGCCATTTGCGCCATCCGTATTTTTCTCCTGTCCTGTCGTACTGCTGCCGCATCCGGTCAGCAGAACAGCCAGCAGGCTCAAAATCAGAAGGTATGTACAAACTCTTCTGTTTCTGCTTTTTGGTCTCATGGATACTACCTCTTCTTTGTCTGTTTCTTTTTTATGACGATTCCCGCTGCCGCTGTGAAAAGCAGGACAGTGATGGCAATCGCCGCATATAAAAACGCATCCGCGTGATTTTCTTCATTATGATTTTTGTCCCGGAAAGCCTCATCCTGCATGGCGGTAAAGGCTGCTTCTGCCTGTTCGTCCGCACCGTAAAGAGCCGCATAAACCTTCGCCCACTCGGCTTTTGCCTGTAGCGTCTTTTCATCGGCAGAGCGATCCAGGAGGACCGGGATATTTAACGTCGCAAAACGTTTCTCTAAAGTTTCCAGCTGGGTCTGTGGCTGTAACGGCAAAATCGCCAGGTTATTTTCATCCTGCACGATGGACTTAAAATCCGGTGCTGCCGGATTCTCGCTTTCGCTGGCATCTGTAGTCAGCATAGCTTCACAACCCAATGCCTGCATAAACCGGCCGGCTGCCCTGGAAGCCGACCACGTCTTATCTGCCGGAATGGATATTAGGATCATTTCCTTGTCCAGCCCTGCCGGAATTTCTGTTCCCTTCGGCACCAGCAAATAGCTGACGGTGCTGTTTTGATAGAGTGCCTGCGTGATTTCACTCTGCGATTTGGCGATCGGTCTGCCCTCTTCATCATATTCCACTTCGGTCTGTGCTTCCATGGCTTTTTCCTCGTAAGAAAGGCTGCTGTCTGTGGTCAGGTCGATCTGCAACAGTTTGATACCGCCTGCATAGCGGTAAAGTCTGCAATACTCGGCATATTTCATCGGAATTTCCTCTGCTTCTCCAAGTCCAATGATCTCGGAGACCTCTTTATTATCCTTGCTGCCTTTGTTTTTATCTTTATCTTTTGTGTTTTGTCTCTCTGTTTTCTGTGCGGAAGTTTTCGTCCCACTCTCATTTTCTTTTCCGGCTTCAGCCAGATATGGATAAATTGTATATTCCACCCAGTGTGGAGCTGACATCGCTACTGTCCGCGCGGAAATAGTATTGTTGGCATTGAGGGTTACCGGAATGGTGAACGTAGACTCTGCGCTGCCTGTATTGGCATAGGTGCTGCCTCCTGCCTGCACCTTATCATAGGATGAACTGCTGAAACGAATGGTCGCATATGCCTTTCCCTTTTTTACAGTAATCTTATCACAGGCGATATACGCAAGCCTGCCGGAACCGCCTGACCAGCTGAACTGATCCGGCGTATAAGTACCATCTGTCAGATCGGACTGCGTCTTGGTGTTGTTCTTATCGCTGGTTTTATTTTCGCTGTTATTTTTGTTTTCTTTATTCTTGTTACTGTCGGAATCGGATTTTCCGTTTCCGCTGTTATTTGTATTCTTGTCAGAATCCGGTTTCTGTTCCTGATTCTGATTCTGTTTTTTTTCGATTCGTTCCTTTGCTTCTTTGCTGCTGTAGAAAATAATGGTATGCTGAAACCATTTTCCCGACTTAACGGCATGCATGGCAATCTCGAGCTTCCGGTCGAGTGCTGAAACCGATACGGTGTAGGTATAATAGCCGTTTTGCACGGTGTAACCGCTGATCTGCGAAGCATCCGCGTCTGTGACATCTTCCACCTTGCCCATGTAAGCCTTGTCATATCCGGTTCCGGTTAAAGAAAAGGCTGCAGTCATTTGTCCGTCTTTGACTGTTAGGACCGCGGTTCTGCCTCTGCCTTCATCAGATACGATATAGAACATCCGCTGATCTGTCTCCGCCGGTATAGTGTAAGTACCATCTGCGAAAGCATCGTCTGCCTGTTGATCTGCTGTCTCAGCAAATACAGAAACTGCTTGTGAAATTGTCAAGATCAAAGTCAGAAATACAGCAAAAACTGCAGTCATTTTCTTCTTCATGTGATTCCTCCCGGAAGGTTATTTTACTTTTACCGATTTCACTGCGGACCATGCGGAATAAATCTTACCGTCTGCAGCAGTCTTGTAAGTACGGATTCTGAAATAACATTTGCTGCCGGATTTCAAGCCGGTCACTTTTTTCGATACGACGCTCTTAGCAGCCTTGACAGTCTTGGTCTTAGATGCGGTGAACTTGCTGCTAGTGCTGTACTGGATTTCATAACCATTGATGCAGGTTTTCTTCACCCATTTAAGACTCGCTGCTTTCTTTGCAGCTTTGGCAGAAGTCAGCTTTGCCTTGCTGAGCGCTGTTGTCTTGCAGGTTACCGTATTGCTCCATGGGGAATAAACCTTGCTGTCATTGACATTCTTGATGCTTCTGATGCGCAGATAATAGGTATTTCCCTTTTCCAGATAGAATTTCTGGGAAGTCTTCGCTGCTCCCTGCACGGTCACCTGCTCCTTATCTGCAAAATCTTCGCTCAGGGCGAATTCTGCTTCGTAGCCAAAAATGCCGTCTTCTGCTGATTTATTCCATTTCAGGGTAACGGTACCGGAAGTTGCCGCAAAGCCTGCCTTCGGTGCTGCCGGAACACCTGTATAAAAGACGATATTGTGGTCATGCCATGCTTTTCCCTTCGTTCCATAGGCTGCCAGTTCCATCACGGTATCGAATTTTTCAAACGGCACACGGAAAGTATACAGACCATCTGCATCCTGTTCATACAAAATGCAGGAAGACTGCGCTGCTTTGGCTGCATCCGCCGCTGTGCCGAGATAAAGCTTATCATACCCTTGTGCATTGAGTCTGACGATGGCGGTCATCTTTCCGTCTTTTACTTCCAGTTTACAGGTATTGTTGTCTGCCTGTGCGATATTAAACATCCTGCCGGCACCGGTGCTGTCTGTTTCTACACCGATGGTGTAAACTCCATCTTTCAATACGCCGGAAACAAAATCTTCTGTTCTCGGCTCTTCATAAACTGCCGCATTGGTATCGGTGTCCGCAAACGCGAACATACTGCCGGTCAAAATCATCGCCGCGCATAAGCCTGTGCTGATTGCTTTTCTGAATATCTTTTTCATAGTCTTTTCCTCATGTAAAACGGGCAGGCAAACTGCCTGCCCTTCTTTAAACTATTTTACTTTGACTTTCTTTGCTGTGCTCCATGCGGAGTAAACTTTCTTGCCTGTTGCAGTCTTCTTGTATGTTCTTACCTGAACATAGTAGTTCTTTTTAGCTTTCAGCTTCTTTACGGTTACTTTCTTGGAAGTCGTTGTTTTAATGGAAGCCTTTGTAAGACCGCTCTTTGTCGCTGCATATCTGTACTGATAGCCGGACATGCCGCTCTTAGCAGTGATTGCAATGGTCATCTTCTTTGTACCTGCTGTCAGCTTGCAAGTTGTTTTCTTCGCAACAGCTGCTTTCTTTACTGCTGCTTTTACATGTGCAACAGCGATATCCTGTACTTCTTTCAGTTCGCCCAGACCGATGATCTGAGAAGATACTTCGAAGCCTGCAGCCTTAAATTCGGATGCCCAGGAATCCTCTTCGCCAGCCATGTCATTGTTTGCGTGGTCACCTGCGACAACCATCATCGGACGAAGAACAACTTTCTTATAGCCGGCTTTCTTGACTGCTTCCAGAACAGCTTCTAAGGAAGTAGTTTCCGGATTACCTTCTACGGTACCGATGAAAGCATTAGTGTAACCCTGCGCAGTCATCTTTTCCTGCAGCTGAGTGTAAAGCTGTTTTGCGGAGTGGGATGTGCCGTGACCCATGAATACGAATGCGGTATCCTTGGAAGCCTTTGCAGCATCTGCAGTTTCAAATCCTGCCTTTACAGCAGCATCTTTGTAAACAGCTTCGCATACTGTTGTTCTGTCAGCATCTGTATCACAAATTGGTGTGGAATAAATTACCTGTTTGAATTTGCTTTCGTATTTTTGAACCGTTTCTTTCAGTTCATCGAATTCAGCACCGCTCATCAAAGTTGTCGGCTGTACAACCAGAACCTGCACTTTGTTCTTGATGGCTCTTTCGACTGCCTGCTCTACGTTGTCGATCTTTTCGTTATCTCTTGCCTGAATGTGATTGATGATGATCTGTGCAGTGAATCCTCTTCTTACGGAGAAGTTTGGAACTGCTTTCTGGATTGCTTTTTCGATTGCACCGATGGTTGCTACACGGTTATCATTGTAGCTGGTACCGAAGCTGCCCACCAGAATTTCGTAGCTGCCAATCTTGTCCTGATTCAAAGGGTTGTCTTTGGAGGCATCGCCGGTATCTTCTGCAAAGTATTCATAGCCGCCCTTTTCTTCATCTTCTTCCAGATAGTAAGCGAAACCGGTGACTGCTTTCTTTTCAGCATCTGTCAGGCTGTTCCAGCCTCTGCCTGCTGCTTCGCAGAGCACGTCAGTGCCTTCGGTTCTTTCCTGATAGTAGATGGCACTGGTCAGGTTTGTTACAACTTCCGGTGTGAACTTTACGGTCAGATAGTGCTGACTTTCGAAATTGTGCCAGCCGTCAATCTTTTCGCCTGTGGACTTCGTGAATACCTGATACATGCTGATTGGAATCTGCTTGCCAAGCTCTGCGGCAGAAATTTCAAATGTGAAAGTGCTCGCATACTTGGTTTTGCCATCCTGGGTTACCGGCGTTACGGTTGCAGCGACTGCGTTCTTTTCTTTTTCTTTATCTGACTTTGTCTGTTCTGCCAATGCAAGCTTCGTATATTGTCTTGCCTGTGGTGTAACGGAAAAAGTAATTTTTGCTTTTCCTGTAATCTTGTCAATTTCTACTTTTGTTGTACCCTTAGCAGGCGAGAACATGCCAAGGTCTGTGATGATGTCTGTCGCTTTTTCTGTAGATACAGCGGCAGCTGCAGTTGTTGCTGCGGTAGTCGATGCTTTGGTGTCTGCTGCGGTCGTATCTGCAAACGCGAAGGATGTGGTTCCCATCGTCGCTGTCAACGCAACAGTCAATGCTAATGATAAAAATTTCTTTCTGTTCATTGATGCTTCTTCCTCTCTTTCATAATAATTCTAATGCATTTAATCTAAGCAGCTTCGAAGAGTGAAAAAAACTCCTGCCTAATATGTTCTAAGCAAGAGTTTGGTATGTACGATAAGCTCCCTCAGTTTCAAAAAAATAAAACTGAAGCTCTCCGTGCAAAAATGCTTGTTCGACGGATACTTTCTGCAGAAGCTCCTATCAAACTCTTGACCAGCAGGTTTCCTGACTTCGATATCGTCTCCACACTGCGCCTTCTCAAGCGAAAATCCGCTCAATGACATATTACAGGTGAATCCTCCGTTACAGTGGCTGGGACCGTCCGGGAATTGCACCCGGTTTCCTATTACCTTCCGAAGAAGCACTGGTTAGATTAAATTTTCAATGACGAATACATTATAATGCCGGATTCTGTCGAAGTCAAGGGCAGAGTCTGTCTTATACAAAAAAATATGAATCAAATGTGATAATGTCTTAGTATAACGAATCTGATTTTGTCCCAATAGCAAAAAGTTAAGAACTCGTGTATACTATCTCTTCGGAGGTGGTTAAAATCAGAAAGGTTGAACTCAGAATGAATGAACAAGTAAAATACGATGTAATCAAAAAATTAGTTGAAACAAACGGAAACAAGAAGCGCTATATCCAGGATATGTCGCATCCTTGGAAGAAAGACAACTTCATGAAGTATGTCTATGCAATGGTCGGGCACGAAACAGACCGAGCGTGCTGACAAACAAAGCAAAAGCACCGGATTACCGGTGCTAATCTTTCAAAAAATTTGGGACATTTTCAAATTCGCTTGATAGTGTGAATTTTTACGAACGTCATGCAAAGTCCGAAAATTTTTATATCCGTAAAAGTATTGTCTATTCGTCCGCCAGTTCCCGTCTCAGGCGCACAAGCTTGTGCACCAAGCGGTTCAGGTCGTTCACCCTGCGGATTACCACATAAGTATTCTCTTCCCTGTGCATGAAAATCGTGTTCAGGGTTTTGTTTAATTCCTCGCAGACATCATCCACAGCCTTCTGAAAGCTTCCTCTGAGGTCACGCGAGCCGTCCTCGGCCACCTCCCCACCGCGGAAAAAGTCCACGCTGCTGATCGTATAGTGGTATTCGATTCCGAACATATCCGACACCTTCGCCGAAATCCGGTTCTTGATGTCGTTCATATGCGCTTCGAGCATCCGAGGATTGCTGCGGAAGCTTTCCGCAAACTCGGCTGCCTCCTGCTTGATTTCGGCAAAGAATTCGTTCAGTTCCTTGAACATTAAGATGAGCTGCGTTGAAATCTTCGACGGTCTTTGCATTTTCTCACCCTGCACGACGGTATAAATTTTTTCAGGTTCAATCATGCCGTAATCGTACAGATAGTATGTCAGCGCACCCACAACCTCGTAACGCTTCGAAAGTTCCGTCATGTCGTCCTGATAAACGCATCTGCCGCCGTCAGCAAGGCATTTTTCTCCGTCATCTTTTTCTTATCTATAGAAGATTTGTCTTTTCTTATCTCCCCCTGCGGCCTGCTCCGCCTCCGCGGCTTCTGCCTCCGCCGCCGTGTCCGCCTCCGAAGGAGGAGCGGCTTGTGCCACCGAATGATGAATGGCTGCTGCCGGATGAAGAGCGTCTTGCTGCAGACGGTCTGCTTCCTGACATTGGATTCCTACGGCGTCCGGTGCTTGGCGGGATGAAAACAGTTCCGCCACCGCCCGGTCTGCGATGCCCCGGGTATCCTCCGGTTCTTGAACCGGAACCCCGGCTGAGCGAGCTGATAACTGCTAAAATTACGACGATAACGATAATGGCAACCAAAACTTTCACAAGAAAGACGATGATTCTTCCGTAATGAAATGAAAATTCAGGATCCACATTGTCATAGCCGTAGCTGTCGCTCGAAGCGGAGCCGCCGTAATAATCGTATACCGTATCGTACAATACGTCAAAAGTTTTTAAAGCTCCCGCACTGTAGTCTTCCGCTGCGAAATCTTCCTCTAAATTGTAGTAAAGAATGTCGTCAATGTCACCGCTTGTGAGGACATTTTCGAGTCCCTTGCCCTGCATGCACCAGTAGTTCTCCTCACCGATTGCAAGCAAGAGCAGAATCCCGTTATTCTTGTTTTTATCACCGATTTCCCAGTCGTTGAAAAGCTTATAAGCATAATCCTCGATATTCATTCCGTCGAGGAAATCCGTCGTAACGACAACAATCTGTGCGCCGCAAAAATTCTCAAGGGTGCCGTTTTTTTCAATTATGTAGTCCTCTGTCTCCTTGTCAAGCACATTTGCAAAGTCCGCCGCATAAAACGGGTTTGGTGCATCCGGAATGCCTGCAAACGCGCTTCCGCAGCCAAAGATTAATATCAAAACCGCAGTCAGCAAAACTGCCGTCAGCCTTTTTTTCATCTGTTTCTGCCTTTCTGTTTGTATTTTGCGTTTATCGCGTGATTGCTGCCGTCTTTGCAGGAGTCAGTCCCGCAATTATGTTTGCCGGGAAATGCATCAGTATCTCATTATAGTCCGCAGCATATTTGTAATACGGATCATGACTGATCGTGTCATTGCGTGAATTGAAGTCTGCATAAAGCCTCTGACGGTATTTCTCATCATTAGCGGAAAGTATCTTTTCGTCCAGCGCCTGATAAAGCACTGCCATTGCCGCATCCATACCGGAATTTGCCGCAAGCAGAGCGCGTATATCACCCTCCGCCTGTGTAAAATCATTGAGCGATGAGGCTGCCGATTCCAATGCGCGGTCACCCTTCGGAAGATATTTTTTCGCAACGGTCTGCATGTTTGTAAGAGAAGTTGCGCGCTCCGCCATATCGTTTGCCACACAGATGCCGTCGCCATCCTCACCAAGGAAAAAGACATTTTCCGCCTTCTGATACTGTCCCGCAAGGCCTTTGTAGCCGCCGAGGAGAAACCCGCCGGCGATTAAAACAACCATCAAAACTATGCAGACAATCTTATTTTCCAATATTTTCATGCGTCTTATCCTCTGAATTCAAGCATCTTGTCTTTCAGCTGGTTTTCGATGTTCAGAAGTTCTACTTCCGCAGCTTTGCGCTTCTGTCTTCCCTCGTTTTGAATTCTTACAACTTCATCCAAAGTATCGATGAGCATCTGGTTTGTGTGCTTGAGCGTCTCGATATCAACGATTCCGCGTTCGGACTCCTCAGCAATGCCAATGGTTGTATCCTTAAGAAGATCTGCATTCTTTTTGAGCAGTTCATTTGTTGTATCAGATACAGCCTGCTGTGCCTTCATCGCCTGTTCGCTGTGTGCAAGGCCAAGAGCAAGAACCATCTGGCTCTTCCAAAGCGGTATCGTGTTGAGGATTGCGGTCTGGATTTTTTCGACCATCATCGTGTCGTTGTTCTGAATGAGTCTGATCTGCGGTCCCATCTGCAGGGAAACGGTTCTGGTCAAGTCAAGGTCGTGCAGTTTCTTTTCAAATCTGTTAGCAAGGTTGGAAAGGTCGTTTGCCGCCTGTGCGTCCTCCATTGCACCGCTTTCCGCTGCTTTTGCTTTCATTGCAGGAATTGTAACGCTCTGCACTTCTTCGAGTTTCTTCTTGCCTGCAACAATATATAACGAAAGCTGCTTGAAGTTTGTCATGTTCGCCTTGAACATTTCATCGAGGACTGCGATGTCCTTTGTCAGCGTAATCTGATGTCCTTCAAGGATGTCTACAACCTTTTCGACATTCACTTCCACCTTGTCGTACTTTGCCTTGAGCTGTGCGATGCCCATTCCCGCTTTTTTGAAAAGACCAAGAAAACCTTTTTTCTGCTCATTCGGGTCAAATCCTTTGAGTTCCACAACCAAGTCACTGAGCGTTTCGCCTACGCTTCCGAGATCTTTGGCTCTTACTTTTTCGAGTGCCATATCTGAGAACTGCGTAATCTTCGCTTGTGCATCCGCGCCGTACTGCAGGATGTGATTGGAATTGCTGATATCGATCTTTGCCGCAAAATCTTCAACCGCCTTCTTCTCTGCGTCGGTAAGCTGAATTTTATCTTCGATGTTCACTTCTTTGATTGTTTCCGGTTTTTCAGCCGCTTCTGTAAGCATCTGATCCATCGGTGTCACGTCTTCTCCCGGCAGAATCAGGACAGGCATTTCAGCTTCCTTCGTTTCTACAGTGGTTTCCATTGTTTTCATTTCGTCAGTCATTTTCGTTTCCTCCATTTGTTTCTTTTAATATATCGTCAAAATTCATCTTATTCGTGCTTCCTGCATCCTTGTTCATAAGCTGCTGCAGTACCGCAATGTCGGTTTCGATGCTCAGCTTGTCATCCTCGAACATGTCGTCCAGATACTGCTTGAGACTTGTCTCAACTTTTTCAAGCCCGCTCTCGATACTTGTCATCGTTTCCGAAATGTTTCCGCCTTCGACACCCTGCTCCGAAAGATTGATATAGTTACGCACCAGCTCGATAATCATAGGCACATAATGCACCGCAACTTTTCGGATTTTGTTTCTGTCTTTCGGGTTCTTCTCGAGATTATCAGCAAGTCTTTCGAGAGTGTCCGCCATGTTTCCTGCAATACTTGCAACTTTCGGATTTTGAATCTGCGGCTTAAGTCTGCGAAGCTCATCCCGTCCTGCATCCAGATTCTTTGAAAGCTCTTCCGCACGCTCGCGAATCGGGCTGACTTCCGGCATTGCCGCAACCTGTTTCTTGCGCATGGCAAGCATTGCAATGCAAGTAATTACCGCAGCCGCAGCAGCCATCAGCAGTGCCCACATGCGATACATCGGCAGAATCATCGCCAGTATAAAGAACACGCCGCCGCATGTCAGGTACGGGATCCCTGCCGGCATCGGTTTTTTCGTTTCTTTCTGTTCCTCCATCTTTCACTGTAATCCTTTCTCCGCGCCTTGCGGCATTCTCTTTTCCCATTTTACTATATTTTGCTAAACAAGGCAAACTGTAATTTCCAATCGAAAAAAAACAGCGGCCGTAAAATGACCACTGTTTCGATTTTATTCCTCTGTTTCCAAAATTTCAAAATCAATCTGCCGCTCTGCGGGCTTTGCGTCCAGAACGCGGATACGCACGCGCTGCCCGAGCTGATAAGGACGTCTTAAGTCGCGGGCAAATGCCATTCCTTCCACGGAATTCGGAAGCTCGACATAAACGCCGAAGTCGGTTACGCCGCTGACGATGCCGTCGAATTCTTCTCCGATATGCTGCAGCATGAACTGACATTTCTTGAGTTTGTCAACCTCGCGCTCCAGTTCCTGTGCCTGACGCTCGGTGCGGGAAGAAATGTCTGCCGCATTCAAGGCATCGGCTCTGTATTTCTCAAGTTTTCCTTCCGTCATTCTGCCGCTGATAGATTTCTTGATTACCCTGTGAATGAACAAATCCGGGTAGCGGCGGATTGGCGATGTAAAGTGGCAGTAATAACGGAACGCCAGTCCGAAATGTCCGTCACACTCCGTGCTGTAATAGGCCTTTTTCATCGTTCGGAGCATGACACGGTTCACCACCGCCTCATAAGGCTCATCCTCAATCTGCGCGATGATGTCTGCAAGCGTCTTCGGGTTGATATTGTCCGCGCTGCCTTTCAGGTGAATGCCAAAATTCATCAGATATGCCTTCAAATCCATCATTTTTTCGGGATCCGGCTTTTCGTGGACACGGTACAGGAAAGGGTACTGCATCCAATAGAAGTGCTCCGCCACGGTTTCGTTTGCCGCAAGCATGAACTCCTCAATCATGCGGTTTGCGGTTCTTCGCTCTGCGGGCCGGATTTCAACCGGGTTCTCATTCGCATCCAAAACAATCTCCGCCTCCGGAATGTCAAAGTCCAGACTTCCCTGCTGCTTACGCTTGTGTCTGAGGATTGCCGCAAGCTCGCCCATTTTTTTAAGGTCATCATATAGAAACGCATATTTGCGAATCAATTCTTCGTCTTCGTTTTCAAGAATGTCCGAAACATCGTCGTAGACCATCCGTGCCCTGGAGCGAATGACAGATTCACGAATTTCGTGCGAAACCACATTGCCGCTGCTGTCGATTTCCATAAAACAGGAAAGCGTCAGGCGATCTTCGCCTTCGTTCAGACTGCATACACCATTCGATAAAACCTTCGGCAGCATCGGAACCACGCGGTTAAGCAAGTACACGCTTGTCCCACGCTTAAGTGCTTCCCGGTCCAGATACCCGTCCTCCTCCACAAAATGGCTCACATCGGCGATATGAACCCCCAGCAGATAGTTTCCGTCAGGCAATATATCCACTGAAATGGCATCATCGAGGTCTTTGGCAGTCGGTCCGTCGATGGTAATTATGTTTTTATCTCTGAGATCGACTCTGCCCTCAAGAACTTCTTCGGTGATTTCCTCTTTTGAACGGGCTTTTGCCTCTGCATTACAGCGGCTCGGAAAGGTTTCCAGAAGCCCTGCCGCACGGATCATCGATAGCACATCGCTTCCGGGCTGCCCGTTTCGCGCGATGATTTCGGTTATCTTTCCCTCGGCACTGTGAACTTTATCGGGGTACTGCGTAATCTTTGCCACCACTTTGTCGCCGTTCTGTGCGCTCCGGAAAAAATCCTTTTTTATAAAAATGTCATCCTGCATTTTTTTGTCATCGGCCACAACAAAACCGAATTTTTTGTTTTTCTGAAAGGTTCCAACAACCTCGACCGTATTTCTCTGCAGGATTTTGGTTACAATTCCTTCTTTGGAACGCGTCCAAAGATATGGAGGCAATAAATCTGCCTCCACCAGGTCGCCGTTCATCGCGCCGAGCATATTGCTTCTGGCGATAAAGATATCGCCGCCCTCTTCCTGCCTTACAAAACCGAAGCCTTTCGGATGTTTTTCCAGCACTCCTGTCAGAATCTCTCCGCTTCCTGCTACAGTTCTCCTCTTGCGTACAAAAGCGGCTGACTTCGCAGCCGCAGAATTACCATAAAATTTTTTCTGTCCTGTTTTTTTCTTCTTCATATTCCTATTTAATCAGTCCGTGAGCTTTGGCCTCCTCGCGCAATTCATCGCGGAAATCAGGATGTGCCAGTCCGATGAGGGCACGCGCTCTGTCGCCAATGCTGAGTGGTTTGAGGTTCACGCATCCGTATTCCGTTGCAACATACTGAACATCGCTGCGAGGCGTTGTAACCACCGACCCCGGCGCAAACGACGACACGATTTTGCTCACGCGCTTTCCATTTTTGATAAAACTTGATGTCATTGCGATAAAGGACTTCCCGCCTTCGGACCACTGAGCTCCGCGCACGAAGTCAAGCTGTCCGCCGGTACCGCTCTGCTGATTCCAGGCAATGCATTCCGAAGCACACTGCCCGTAAATGTCAATCGACATCGTGCTGTTGATTGACACAAATCTCTTATTCTTAGCTATAATTCTCGGATCGTTGACAAAATCAAAAGGTGCACAGTACATGGCCGGGTTCTTGTCGAGGAACTTATAAAGCTTCTCGGTTCCCAGCGAGAACGAATACACATTGAGCCCATCCATGAATCCTTTGCATTTATTCGTTACGTTACCGTTTTCGATAAGGTCTATCATAGGCTGATTAAAGAGCTCGGTATGAATTCCCAAGTCGTTTTTTGTCATCAGTCCGTAGCCGATAGCCGTTGAAACATTTCCCAGTCCGAGTTGGATGGTAGCTCCGTCGGGTACTTCGGCTATTATGTAGTCTGAAATTTTCTTTGCAATATCATCACTTTCCGGTGTGTCATACGGCATGATCGGTCTTTCGTATTCGACAATCTTATCAACTTCCGAAACATGAATTTTGTTCGATTTTCCCAGTACATACGGAACTTTCGGATTCACCTCGGCGATTATCGTTCCGCCGATTTTCCTTGTTGTTTCCTTCAGAATTTCCTGGCAGGAAACACCCGAAGGTCCGAAAGACATATATCCTTCTTCGTCCGGTGCCGACACCTCAAAAAAACAAACGTTCGGTTTTGCGTTCTGTGTCACCCAGACAGGTGCCTGACTGAGATGAAAAGACGTGTAGCGGACGGGTTTACCGTGCCTATACATTTTTCTTTCATCGACACCTACAAAATAGGTGTTTATTGAGAACGGATTCTCTTCATATTCATCGTAGACAGCGCAAGGCTCAAACGCCTGGCTGCTTTGTATTTCAACGCCCTCCAGCTTATCTTTTCTTTCCCAAAGTGCATCAAGAAGCCCGTATGCCACGCTCGATGCCGTTCCGGCATAAATGCGGTCGCCGGATTTCACACACTTGACTGCCTCTTTCTGCGTCGTTGTTTTCTCGTTATATTCCTTCTTCCAATCGTAGCTCATCCTCTGCCACCTCCTGCAAAAAAGTATAGAACATATCAAATATAAAGTCAAGGTCTCCCCCGTTATTGTCCGCCTTTCGATGCGAAACAAAGAGAAGACCTTTTCCTCAATTAGTTTGTGGTATTGTTTGTGCCGTTGTCAACATTATCTGCACGATTGTTGTTGTTGATTCCGCTTCCGTCGGTCTTGTTGTTGCCTGTCAGGTCATCACCGATGTCATCAACGCCTCTTTCGATTCCGTCTCCGATGTCGTCGACACCTCTTTCAATCTCCTGAGACGCGCTTCCCTGGTTGCCGTCATTCTGCGGTTCATCGTTATTGGCACATCCCGTAAATATAAAAAGTGAAACGATCAGCAGTGCCGTTAAAATTACAGCCGTTCTCTTTTTCATGAACAAAACTCCTCTCTTCGTTATATTTCTATACGCAGTTAGTTTGTTTGTTTTTCAAAAAATTATACAAAAAAAGGAGCGATTACCCGCTCCTTTATCGTAAAGCCGCATCCCACAGCTTCTTTTTAAATTATTCTTCGTCAGCTTCTTCTTCAGCAGCTTCTGCTTCTTCTGCAGGGGCTTCAACAGTCCGCTTGATGCTGAGGCTGATTCTCTTTCTTTCCGTATCAATTTCAAGAATCTTAGCTTCGACAGTCTGTCCTAAAGTAAGTTCTTCTGCGATATCGTTTACTCTCTTGTGAGCAACTTCGGAAATATGTACCAGTCCGTCAAGACCCGGTTCCAATTCAACGAATGCACCATATTCCTTAATCTGTACAACCTTACCTGTTACAACCTGTCCAACCTGATATTTTTCTTCGATTACGGACCATGGTTCCGGTGTAGTCTGCTTGAGACCAAGGGAAATCTTGCCTTTTTCTTCGTTCATGGATAAGATCTTAACCTTAACTCTGTCACCAATCTGAAGCACTTCCTGTGGGTGTTTCAGTTTGCCCCAGGAAATTTCGGAAATGTGAAGGAGTCCGTCGATTCCGCCAAGATCTACGAATGCACCGTAGTCTGTGAATCTCATTACAGTACCTTCAACAACATCGCCTACATTGAGGCTGTTCCAAACAGCTTCAATCTGTTTCTTCTTTTCTTCGTCTAAGATTGCCTTGTGGGAGAATACGGTTCTGCCTCTCTTAAGGTCAACTCTTGTAACCTTTACCGGTAATTCCTTGCCGATGAACTCATCTGCGTTTTCAACATACTTGTCCGAAAGCTGGGAAAGCGGAATAAATCCTGAAACTTCCTTGTAAGCTGCGATAACTCCGCCGTTAACCTGTCTCAGAACTTTAACGGTAATTGTTGTCTTGTTTTCAAGGGCTTCATTGATTTCATTCCAGTGTTCGTTAACTTCCAGTTTCTTCTTGGAAAGTGTAATAACGCCTTCACCGTCATCCGTCTTAACTACTTTAGCCTGGATTTCATCGCCAGCCTTGAATAAGTCAGTTAACTTCTGGTCTCCTTCCAATGTTACTTCTTCTTTCGGAATCACTCCGTCTTTTTTACAACCCATGTCAACGATGATTCCATTTTCAGTAACCTGATGTACCGTTCCGTTAACAACTTCGTTGAGTCTTGGAAGTCTCATAGCTCCGTCTAAATCATATGCTTCGGTAGCAAGTAATTCTTCCATGCTCATTTCTTTTTTTTCACTCATGGTAGCAATAACCTCCTTAATTACGCATTCGGGTGTCGAGGCACCCGCTGCAATACCTATTTTATTACATTTTGCGATTTGGTGCAACGGTAAATCTTCGATTTTTTCAACAAAAAATGTTTTTTTGCACTTTTTTTCGGATATTTCGAACAATTTACCGGTATTTGAACTTTCTCTTCCTCCGATAATCAGCATTGCATCGCAAATTTCCGCAAGCTCCGCGCAGCTTTTTTGGCGAAGTGCGGTTGCATTGCATATCGTATTGTTCACTTCGACATGCACATTATTTGTCTCAAATACCCGGATAACAGCATCCAAAAGTTCCTTTTTTATCGTCGTCTGCGCCACCAGAAAGAAAAGATTACGGTTATGATTTTCCAAAACTCCCTCGGCATCTTCCACGGAGTTTACCGTAATCGCACTGTTATCGCACCATCCGTTGATTCCTTTCACCTCGGGGTGCAAGCGGTCACCCACGATTACGACCTGCTTGCCTTTCCTGTGGGCGTTCTCCGCCAACTGCTGTATTTTTTTTACAAAAGGACAGGTTGCATCGATGATTTTGCAATTCCGTGCTCTCGCCTTTTCAAAGAACTCTTTGGTCTCGCCGTGAGATCTTACGATGATTACATCCTCCGGCTTTACATTTTCCAGACTGTCAAGTATCGAAACGCCCTTCTCTTTGAGTCCGTCCGTTACCGTCTTGTTGTGAATCAGCGGACCCCATGTATATATTCTGCCGGGTGAGCTGCTTTCGGCTTTCCTCCGTATTTCTTCCTCGGTTTTTTCGATTGCCTGTTTCACACCGAAACAAAACCCGGAATTCGCAGCCGTCAAAATCTCTCTCGCCATTTATTCTGCCTCATTTCTTATTTTTTCCCGTACTTCTGCAGGCTTTCAAGATATTTTTTGAAGGCCGCTTCGGAACCGTTTTCGGTCGGTTTATAGTATTTAACTCCTTCTCTATAGAGGTTGTCCGGGAGGTACTGCTGCTCCACATATCCACCGAAAGCGTGCGGATACTTGTAGCCTTGTCCGTATCCCAAATCATTCGCCCCCTTGTAGTGCGAATCTTTCAGATACGGCGGAACATCATCGATTTTCCGTGTCTTTATGTCATGCATTGCAGCCTCCAGTGCCATGCACGAGGCATTTGATTTCGGTGCGGATGCCAGCAGAACCACGGCCTGCGCCAGATTAATCGCTGCCTCGGGAAGCCCGACCATATCCGCTGCCTGAACACATGCGGTCACGATTGAAATGGCAGACGGGTATGCCATCCCTATATCCTCGCTTGCCATCACAAGAAGTCTTCTTCCAATCATTCTTATATCGGCACCGCCGTCCAGAAGTCTTGCAAGATAGTGCACGGCGGCATCCGGGTCACTCCCCCGCACGGATTTTTGAAGTGCGCTGAGTAAGTTATACCGGTCGTCCTCCTTGTCATAAAAACCCACTTTCCGCTGCATGGCTTCCGACACTATCCGGCTGTCGATTATCTGTCCGTCGGAAAGGTTGTCCACAATAAATCCGATTGTGTCAAGGGCTACCCGCGCGTCTCCGTTTGCCATTTCCGCCAAAATGCGAACCGCCTCGGTCTCATATTTGATGTTAAGGTTTCCGAATCCGCGCTCCTTGTCTTCCAGTGCGCGTCTTATTATCGCAACAAGGTTGTCCGCAGACAGTCGCCTGAATTCATATATGTTGCGAACGCGGCTTATCACCGCATTGTTTATTGAAAAATACGGATTTTCCGTAGTGCTTCCTATAAATTTGATGACTCCCTCTTCAAGTGCCTTGAGAAGGCTGTCCTGCTGCAATTTGTTCCAGCGGTGAACCTCGTCCACATAGACATAGGTCGTGCGTTTCTCAAGCCCGTAAAAAGAGAGCTTTGCCCTCTCAATCAATTCTTTGAGTTCCTTCGTCCCGGTAACGGAAGCATTGAGTTCATGAAAGTCACCGTCCATTTCACGTGCGATTATTCTGGCAAGTGTTGTTTTGCCTGTCCCTGACGGACCGAAGAAAATCGCAGAGTCGAAGGTCCTGTTTTTGATTGAATTGTAAAACAGGGAGCCTTCGTACATAAAATGCTCCTGTCCGACAAAATTCTCAAGTGTGTCCGGTCTCATTCGTGTTGAAAAAGGTATCATCTTGCGTTCTCCTTATCAAATCTATCCTGCGGATGTTATAAAGACATCTTCAACATCCTTGTCCTTGCTTTCCTGCAAGGCTTTCAAGGCGGCTTCTTTATCATCGAGCATCGGGCTGATTACTTTAAAAACATCATCGATTTCAACGATTTTGGTTTCGATTCCTTTCAGTCGGAGTGCTTCTGCCAGTTTCTCGGCAGCATCCTTAGTGGAAAAAGCCCCGAATTGAAGCGCATACCCTTCTTCCGGCATCTGATTCTGTCCGGTTTCCAAAGATGCTTTCTGTTCCGTCTGCTCTGCGTCCGTTTTTTTGCCCTTGTCATCCTTCTGTTCCAGTTTCACAGGGCTCTCATCAGCATTATAACCTATAATGGGGCCGATTACAAATCGTGCCGTCAGAAATCCCAAAACTACCGCCAGCAATATTATACCAACAAACATCCCCATTTTCATCCTTGAATTTTCAGATTTTGTTTTTCTTTTTCTGATTTTTCTACGCATTTTGCCACCGGTCATACTTGCACCTCCAAATATTCTAATACATTATATTAAAAAAAGGCGTTATCATTCGCCTTATTTTATCCCGCAGACGCGTATTTCGCCTTTCAGTCTCTCTATAAATCCTATCATCCGCTCACTTTTCAAACTGCCGCTTTCAACAAGGTTTCGCAAAGTATCAAGGTAGAGCATGCCGTCCGGAGTCGTGAATTTGCGCATGCAGCCTATGAAACAGCTTAAGGATTTCTCAGCCCTGCACCTTTCCTTCGCCGGTATGTAAGCAAGTTTGTAATTTTCGAATTTAGCGTCAATATATACCGTATCGGGCGACAGAATATATTCTTCCGGAAAGAAAAAATTGTTCTTCAGTTTTTCACTCATTGCAATAACACCCTCAATTACGGAAAGAACCTGCACCGCACTGAGAATTCCCACATCGCTTACCTTTTTGTATCCGTCGGTGTGATAGATGCCCTTTGTTATCTTCCTGTTTTTTATTATGGAAAGCGGCAAAATTTCATTGCATATGCCGGCGGTAAGTCTTTCGACTTTGCTTTCATAAAGAAGCGGTTTATTTTTTAAATTTATGTACACTCTGCTCATTGTCCTTCCTTTCCTCCTCCGCATACAAGGCACGGAGTATATCCTTTCGCTTTTGCATCTTCTCTTTCCATTTCGATTTTATACTCTTGCTCTCCGTACTTTTGTTTTGCATATCTGCACGAGGCAGCATGAAATCTTATCCCATATCTCGGGAAAACCACGACCGGAACCGATTCACCGTTTTTTTGAAATTCGCCGGCGGCAAGCGGCTCTGCATTTTCCAGTTTTCCCGTAAATGCCCGCGCCAAAATCCTTTGGGTAAAGATGATATTACCGTTGATTCCGATTGGGTTTGCAACAGTAAAGCTCGATTTTGTCTGCAGCCCGATCAGATCATCCACACCCTGCTTTGTATACCGGTACCGAAATCCGGTGACGGTGAAGCTCCTGAGTTTCGGATTATCCGATGCAACGGCTTTCTGCACCGCAATGCCATGCGAAAATTCACCCGTTTCTGCAATATATGCGGACGAGCATATTTTATGCATCTGTTCTGCACTCGAAAATCCTATGTTTTCACATATGGCAATGATATTGATGATGAGGGCAATCGCCGTAATGCAAAGTATGAGCACCGGCATGCTGAGCGCAGCCTCGACAATATAGCTCCCCCGTTTAGTATTTCTCATTAAATTCATGTATTTTCCCGTTTATGTTGACAGAATACCGCAGGCCGATGAAGTAATCGCTGATCAAAAAATATTCGCAGTACAGGTACTTCATGTTAATCTGCATCAAATCCAGCATGCGTAATTTTTTGGTTTCTCTCGGAAGGGATGCAACAAAAATCTTAAGGTAATCCTCGTATGTTTTTCCTTCAAGCTTACGCGGAACTACATAATCAGACGGTTCGCCGTCGCTTTCGCTGCCCGATACGGGTTTTCCGTCGGTATCGCATCCGTATTCGGCTGACAGAAGATTTTCCAGCGAGACAGCCCAGTTCTCGTCTTTTTTAATCAAGGGAACCGTTTTCCCCGCATACAAAAGTTTGAGATCATTTCGCGCTTCCATAAATGCCCAGCCTTCCATTATCAGAGCCTGCGTAAGAAGGGGTGCCTCCGGCATGATTAATCCGGCAGCAGCCAGTGCCGCATTCCTCTTTTCGCTGCAGGAATACAAATAGGTCAGATTGAGCGCATTTCGCAGCAAGATCAGCTGATTTTTTACCTTTTGTTTTGCGTCCGAATCATCGAGTCTGCCTGTCAGTATGTACTCAATTTCGTTTTTGAAGTAGGTTTCCCCCAGATTTCGGTCATTCATGCAGTCCTTGAAAAAGCGAAAAATATAAATGTTCTCGGCGCTGTCGTTCAGCAAATCTCCAATGGATTTGGATTCCTTGATTTTCTCGACGAGTGCCGATACTCCGACACCTCCGCTTTTTCCTCTTGACGGAAGGGTTTTGATAATCCTTTGGTTCTTTATGTATCGTTTTGAGAAAGCCTCATTGGAGCCGCCCCCTTCCGTGTTTTTTTCGGCGGAATACTTTATCGGCATGGGTTTCGCATCATAGGCAACCGCATCTTTTATCTGCTCGAAAAAATTTTCAGGCCTTACAAGTTCATATTCCTCAAGATTGCATTCGCAGGATTCAAAAGAAATATATTTCTTATCTCTGCACGAGTACAACATGTAATTTTTAAGCTTTTCTTCAACCTGAAGTTTGTTGCCGCTATAGGCAAAAATACCATATCTGTCTTTTAAATTACGATCATACTCTGCCAAAATGCTTCTTCCCCACAGCGGCCCGAAATTTTGGGCGGTCGCGGAAATTGCACTTTCACCCGCCGCATGAACGGCTGCCGCCGCAAGTATCATCATGGAAGAAAACAGAATCGATGCCAATATCGCGTAGGATCCTTTTTTATTCATCACTTTGCTTTTTTGTTTCATGGGCAATCCTGTCATAGACTCTGATTTCGATGGTTTCAGAGACTTTGTATATTTCTTTTCTTTCCTCTTCGTGCTTCTTTATCTGTGTCTCCAGATCCGAATAATAGGTCATCATCAAAGCAATCAATGCCGAAATCACAAGCATTGTAAGCGGCATTATCAAAGATGCTTCTATAAAACGCATAGTATGCTCCTAGAATTTCGCACTGCTCAGAGAACCGAAGGTATTATTCACAAAATCCGTAATCTGCTCCTTGAATATGAGCCCGATGGTTACGGCGATTGCCACGAGAATTGCCACCTGAATCATTTCCATTCCCCTCTTGTTCCACATTTTCATCTCTTTACCTCCTTATATTTTATATTTGTAGCATTGCCGGTGCTGCCGTTATCATGATAAGCGCCATAAGCAAAATGCCGAGCGGAAAGCTCATCTTGCTTTCCGAAAGTCTGATTTTGCTCAGTGCTGTGCGTTTTCGTTCTTCCCATAAGTTCTCGCTTTGTTCTGCGAGTTTTTCCCACAGGTCGCTTCCCCTGTTCAAATTTTCCGACATGATTGCTGCGACACGCGCAAGTTCCTTTACATTCGATGTTCGGGCAAATTTACAGAAGGACGCAATGACATTTTCCCCATTATGCTGTGACGCGACGTAGATGTTATAGATCTGCTCGGTAAAATAATTCTGCCTCTTCGCATCAAGTTTTCCGTAACTTGCCGCAATCTTGCAGAAAGCATCCGTAAGTATGGCTCCGCTGTGCATGAAAAGCAAAAGCTGATTAATAAACCCCGGAAGTGTCATTATGATTTCATTACGGTTCTTTTCCATTTGCTTTTTAATCTTAGATTTCAATTTTATTTATCCTTTCCGTCATCAACAGCGACACTGCCATAAGCCCGACCGCGATCGTGGTGATTATCAGCCCTTGCGTGTTTTCTGTCATCGGTTTGATATAATCCGGAGCTGTAAGTCTGATCATCAGCACTATCAAAAACGGGGATGCACCGACAATCCGCCCCTCGAAAATCTTCTGTGCAAGCTGACTCTTAAGTTCGTTTTCCAGTTCAATTTTATCGCCGATTATCCGAACGGCCTCTTCAATCGCATGATTGAGATTCGCGCCGCTGGCTTTGCAGTTTTCGTATACCCTCGCAAAATCTTCCGCATCCGAAAGTCCGCTTCGTCTTGCAAAATCGTAAAGCACCTCCGTATCGGTTTCATTTCCGTTTGAAAGCATAGCAGTCATGTGGTCAAGCTCAATCATTATGTAATCGCTTTTTTCGTACGAACCCCCACAAAAAACCTTTGACTCTGCAAGTGCATCGGCCATGTTTCTTCCTGATGATACCGATGCCGATATGGAATACAGCAAGTCCTTAAACTGCATCAAAAGTTCCTGTTGATGCTTTCGCACAACTTTCTCCTTGTATTGCGGCATAGCCATAAGAAGCAGTGCCGCAGTAACTGCACTGACCGCGAGGCTGTCATAGAATAAAATTCCCACGGCAAGTCCGGCGGTAATTATGCATAGAAAAAATATTGCTTTTTCTTTACCACGGAGCGGTAATTCCATATAGTTTATCACTGTATTTGTCATCCTCTTTTCTTGGTTTTTCTATTCCGTAACCCGTTCTTGCTAATTTACCCTTGATATTTGTTTTCATAAGCGGGTTCAGTGTAAACTCACCGCCGCTGTAGCCCAGTAGCTCGGTTATTTCGGTTACCCGGCGTCTGCCGTCCTTCTGCCTTGCGATATGCACCATGATGTTGATTCCTTCGGCAATTTGCTCGCGTATGGCATCAACACTGATCGGCATTGCCGCAAGATACAGGGATTCCAATCTTTTGAGCATGCCTTCCACCGAATTTGCGTGACCGGTGGAAAGGCTGCCGTCGTGTCCTGTGTTCATTGCCTGGAGCATATCTACGACTTCGCTCCCTCTGACTTCGCCGACGATAATTCGATTCGGCCTCATTCTGAGGCTGGACTTTATTAAATCCGACATGCTGACGCGGCCTTCTCCCTTTGCATTGCTGTTTCTGCACTCCAGATGGACGATGTTTTCTATGTATTCCATCTTAAGTTCGGCAGAGTCCTCAATGATGATCACGCGTTCGTCTCTGGGCACAGCCTCGGCGAGTGCGTTGAGGAGCGTAGTCTTGCCCGATGATGTGCCACCGCTCACAAAAATATTGTATCCGCAGCGCACCAGATGTTTCAGCAGCTCAGCGCCTTCTTCGCTTATTGTACCGTTTCGCACCAAATCACCCATTCGCATATAGTCTTCGGAAAACTTTCTTATTGTAAGTATGGGCCCATTCAGTGCAATATTCTTGTATACGCCGTTTACTCTCGAGCCGTCCGGAAGTCTCGCATCGACAATCGGACTTCTCTCATTTATTTCCCGATGAACCTCTCCGGCTATGTTTCGCATAACCTCTTCCAATTCTTCAATAGAGTCAAATCCGTATTTATACTTTTCGATCTTGCCGTTTCGCTCCACGAAGATGTCCGCCGGTCCGTTTACCATAATCTCGCTGACATCTGCATCATCAAGAAGTGGCTGCAAGATTCCGAGTTTGCGCCTTGTCTTGTAAAAAATTCTTCGGATTACCGATTCAATGTCATCATAAGAATAAAAATTGCTTTTCTCGTCATCGAATATGGTTTGGATGATCATCCGCATTGCTCCGAAATCGTCAACTTCCTTTTCGCTTCCGAGCTTTTCCCTGACAGCTTTCATCTTCTCGTCGGCAAAAGCCCGTGCTCTCATGCTCATATCCATTCTTCACAAACCTTTCTCATGTTCCTTGCATAGTCCCCATCCATTGCGATTTCGATTCCGCTTTCAGTCCGCACAAAGCTCGCACGATCTTCCGGAATTTTAACGCACTTGTCTTCACATCCGGCGGATGCACTGCGGTTGATGATTTCAATAAGATCCGTGCCGCTCTTTATTCTTAAATCATCTGCCGGGCAAAGTCCGGTTCTGAAGTCTTTCTCATTCTGCACGAGGTATGTTCGGTCAAACTCTATGTCGGTAAAAGGTTCCGGCATATCGACAAGTATCATATCGTACGCGTTGATTTCGCACAGCTTCTTCAATACCGTCTCCGGTCTGTCGGGCTTCTCCAGATAGCGGAGTCCGTATCGGTCAACTCCGACATAGCTTTCAAGACTATATACGGCATCGTTTTGGATGAGATGCGGAAGTTCTCTTGACGGTCTTGATGCTTTGCTTATGTAAGATACATACAGTTTCCAGAGCCCCGAGCCGCCTGCATTCACATACAATACTTTCTTATTGCTATTCACGGCCAAATGTCTTCCTACGGTTACGGCAGCGGCTGAAACGCCGCTGCCGCCCATTGAGGAGAAGAATGCCAAAATACTTGTTTGCCTGTCTTTTCTCTGAGCAAAAGATATGTGTTCGTTTTTCTCCCACGTCCTGATTACGGCATGAAGAATATCCGTCACCGTGGCACATCTGTCCAGCAGTTGTCCCTGTCTTTCATATTCATCATAATATTCAAATCTCCATTTGCCTCCCAAAATGAGTACCTTTGGATGATACTGGTCAAAACCGTCTCTATCGGTAATTATAATGTCATATTCCTCTATGTCGTGATCCCCGTAGCGAATTTTGTATTCCAGTTCCGTTATTTCAAGGCGGGCAGATGTGTCAGCAAGGCCTCTTGCAATGTCCTGTGTCTGCTGTTTGTTTTTTAAATACAGTCCGGTTTTAATCATTTTCATTTTTTTACATTAATTCCTTTCGCTTACATTTTAGCTCCGATGGAATAATTTGTCAATAGTAAATTACAAAATTTTACTTTAATTTTTTTCCTTAATTAAATTTCTCAGTTTTTCCAAGGCTTCGGATAGGCTTCCGATGCTGTCAATCAACCCCATCTGAACCGCATCCTCGCCGAAAAGCAGGGTGCCGACATCATTTGCCATATTGCTTGTACAGTTCATTTTTTCCTCGATTTTCTCCCGTGCCGCATGGGAATGTGCTGCGATAAAATCCACAACTCGCTCCTGTGTTTTCTTCATATATTCAAATGTCGGCTCCGCAGTGATGAGTGTGCCGCTGGTTCGAATCGGGTGAAGCGTCATTGTTGCCGACCTTGCCACAAAAGAATAATCAGCGGACACCGCAAGCGGGATACCGATGCTGTGACCGCCTCCGATCACGAGGGAAACCGTCGGTTTGGAAATCCCCGCAACTAGCTCCGAAAGCGCAAGTCCGGCTTCCACATCGCCGCCCACCGTATTTAACACAATCAGAAGCCCCTTGATTTCCGGATTTTCCTGAACCGCAATCAGCTCCGGTATCAAATGTTCATATTTTGTGGTCTTGTTATCCTGCGGCAGGACCGAATGCCCCTCTATGCTTCCGATAATGTTGATATATTGGATTTCGCTCTTGAAATTGCTTCCTGTCCCCAAAAGCCCGAGTTCTTTTATGAGATCCGCGGCTTCCCCGGCAGTTTGCTCCTTGCCTTCAGACCTGTCCTTTTCTTTTTCATCACTCATATTTCATAACCTTCTTTCGTAAAATTTATTATGTCTAGTATTGACCCGAGGAGGAAAAAATATGCTTTTGAGTGAAATCGGAGATAAAGAGATTGTTGATATTTCAAAGGGAAGCATGCATGGCAGGCTTTGGGACGCCGAAATTCTTTTCGATGAAAAAACAGGAAAAATTCATTCGCTGTCCGTCCCGGATTTTCAAAGTTCGCACGCAAGATTCAAAGAAGATTTGCAGCTTCCGTGGTCATCGATTATAATAGTGGGAGAAGACATGATAATTTTCAAATCTCATTGATATTACCGAGGAAAAAAGAATGATTGCTTTCAGAAAAAACAAAACAGCCGCCTTTCTGTCTGTCCTGCTGGCTGTCATCCTTGCGGTGACAGGATGCGGCTCGGATGAGCCTGCGGCTTCGGATTTTACGCCCGAGAAAGAAACGGTGTTTCTTGAGGCTGCGCCCGGACGGTACTGCATGGCAGAAGCCGTTTATCCCGGTGAACTTGATTCTCCCATTCCGCTTGTCGCAATCGGTCACGGCTTCAAAGGCACGCTTAACAGCGGCGGTGCTTCAGAACTCGCCGAGAGGCTCGCACGCGCGGGAATCGCAACCATCCGCATGGATTTTAATCCAAGAGTAAGTCCCGAAAAGAATGCAGACAAAACCGGCAGGTACGATCTCAACAGCATGAAAAGGGCGATGCTGGATGCCATTGAATATATGTGTAAGAATTACAATATTGACACCGAGCGCATCGGGCTTTATGCCCGCAGCATGGGCGGACGCGTGGTTATGACGATGGCAAATGAAAGTTACGGCGGTTTTGATTATAAGGCGCTTGCGATGGTTGCCCCCGCAGGAAATGAAACGGCAATGATTCACTATGCAGGCGGCCGGAAGAAGTGGGATGAAATGAAGGCGAAAGCCCGCTTGGAAGGCTATGTCGAGTATCAAAGTCTGAAGCTTACCGAGGACTGGTTTAAAGAATTTGAGGAATACAATCCTTGCGATTACGGCTCTAAATTCGGAGATAAGCCCGTGCTTGTCATCTGCAATACCCTCGACTATGTCGTAACCGAGGACACCAGCCTCGAATGCGCGCACGCATACAAAAACAGCCGGGTAATCACGGTTACAACCGAAAATTACCACGGCTATGAGATGAGCTATAAAGAATCCGAACTCAAGGACTATCTGATGAACGAAATCGTTGATTTTTTCAAAAAAGAACTATAGATTTGCGGAAAGGGCACTGACTTATGCGTCGGTGCCCTTTTCTCCGTTTGTATATGCGTTGATGAATTTTGCTTTTCGTTTTGAATACATAATCATTTGGCTCGAGTAAATACCGCGGTATCCCGACATCATGTAGCTGATGCAGCAGGCAACTGCGAAATACAGCATTCCCTCGGCTCCAAAGATTTCAATCGACAGGAATACTGATGAAATAGGGCAGTTTGTGACCCCGCAGAAAACGCTGACAAGACCGACTGCCGCACCGAATCCCGCAGGAAGCCCTATAATTGGTGCGATTACGCATCCGAAGGCTGCTCCGACGAAAAACGAAGGAACGATTTCCCCGCCTTTAAAGCCCGCTGCCAGCGTCACCGATGTAAAAACGAGCTTGAGCAGAAATGCAAGGGGCTCTGCCTTTCCCTCTTCAATCGCTGCCGCAATCACTCCCATGCCGACGCCATTGTAGTCGTTCGTGCCGCAAAGGTAAGTCAGCACGATAATTATACCTGCACCCGCGAGCACGCGCAGCCATGCGTTCGGCAGGATTTTGCGCATGCCTTTTTCAGCACCGTGCATCATCATGCAGAAAAGAATGGATACGAGCGCACACAAAATTCCAAGAAATCCGACCTGAAAGAAAGTAAGTGCAGAAGCTTCTGGAACTTCAACCTCAAAGCGAACCGGCTGCACGCCCAGTGCTCCTGCCAGAAAATAGGCCGAAAGCGATGCAATCAGGCACGGAACAAGTGCCACATGATATAAAATCCCGATGCTGATTACCATGACAGCGAATACTGCCGCCGCAAGCGGCGTTCCAAACAGTGCTGAAAAGAACGCCGCCATCCCGGCCAAGGTTGCAATTCTTAAATCACTGTCATCCAAGTGCAGGCCGCGTCCGATCCACTGACCGATTGTGCCGCCCATTTGAAGAGCAGCACCTTCTCGTCCCGCGCTGCCTCCGCACAGCTGCGTCAGTACGGTTGCGAAAAAGATAGCAGGCATGAGCAGTACGGAAAGCCTTTTCCCTTTGTGTACCGCACGGATTACATGGTTGGTGTTCAGTCCCTCGGTTCCCGTCATTTTATAGAATCCTACTATCAGAAGCCCGGCAATCGGAAGCAGCCAGAGCAGCCACGGATGTGTGCTGCGAAACACTTCCGCCATGTCAATGCTGTGGTGAAAGATTGCGCCCATGAGTCCGCCTACACCTCCAATCAGCGAGGCAATCACCAGCCATTTTAAAAATGTTTCGATGTAAAGTCTCCATTCGCGAAAGGTGGAGACGAAAAATTCTTTGTTCATTCTCATTTTGTCCTTTTTACAAGCTATTCTTAGTTATACCTCATGTCAGGTTTTCTGTCAAGAATTGTGCCGAATCTCGTTTTTCCCCTCGACTTTCGCCTTTTCATGCACTATAATATAGGTAGCACAGCAATACACAAGAACGGAGGTTTTACAATGATTTTCTTTAGAAGTGACTACAGCCTTGGCGGACACCCAAAAATTATGGAAGCGCTGATGGCTGCTAATATGGAGCATACAGATGGGTACGGCGATGACCGTTTTTCATATGAAACAGCGGACATGATCCGCGAAATGATCGGACAGCCGGATGCACAGGTTCACTTTATGACAGGCGGTACCCCTACCAACACCATTACAATCGCTGCAGCACTCAGACCGTATGAAGGGGTTATTTCCGCGGATGCAGGACATATTTTTGTTCATGAAACAGGTTCCGTTGAAGCTACCGGTCACCGGGTTTTCGCACTTCCGACCCCGGACGGCAAGCTCCGCCCTGCCGACATTGAAAAAGCCCTGCTTCACCATGAAGACGAACACACCGTAATTCCGAAGATGGTATATATCACTCACCCGACTGAAAACGGCGGATTGTATACGAAGGCTGAATTCAAAGCCCTCAGCGACTGCTGCAAGAAGCACGGGCTTTTATTCTACATGGATGGTGCGCGTTTAGGCACAGCACTCACATGGCCGACAAACGACCTCAGCCTCAAGGAAATTGCTGAGATGACAGACGCATTCTACATCGGCGGAACCAAAGTCGGCGCACTCTTCGGCGAAGCTTTGGTAGTCATGAACGACGCAATCAATGACCACTTCAGATACATGGTAAAAAGAGCCTGCGCTCTCTTTGCGAAAGGCAAATTGATTTCCATTCAGATGCGCGCGCTTTTGGAGGGCGGTGAAGATTCCCTCTACTATCAAATTGGACGCCACGAAAACGAACTTGCCATCAAGCTGGCAGAAGGCGTGACCGCAGCGGGCTACAAGCTCTGGCTTCCGCATCAGACCAATCAGGTATTCGTAATCATGTCAAACGAGAAAATTGCAGAACTCGAAAAAGACTTCTTCTTCTATACCTGGTGCCCTTACGACGAAACGAGCTCCGTTATCAGGCTCGTCATCGGCTGGGGCTCCACCGAGGCGGATGTTGATGCCCTGCTCGCGGCGCTTTAAGTGTTCTCGTGTTCGAGACTGATTTAAGGTAAAATAAAAGTTGGATTTTTTGAGGATGCTCTCAAAAGTCCAACTTTTTTCATTTGATTTAATGGGTTCGAGTTATGATAAGGCTCGTGCACCGAGTCAGTTTCTGCGGACTGTTCCTGAATCTCATATCTCTGCCTGCACGATTTGTCCAAAATTCATTTCATCTTGAAACAGGTTATAAACATAGGCCGGGCTTTCTAAATACAGGCTCGTCTCCGGATCTCTGAGTTTCTCGAATACCGCAGAGTGATAGAATAATCGCATGGCTTCATCATACTCCACCGAAAAGTCCTGCACGATAAATTCAATAACATCCTGCGTGATATATTCCATCAGCATTTCTTTTTTACCCATAAATGACACCTGCCTTTCGCAACAGCTTGACTGCGCGCTGCGTGTGAAACGAGTATTGATTCGTAGTCTGTTTATAGCTTAATTCACTACGCAAAACATCAAGGCTGATTGCATGATTTTGATATTCTCGCAGCAGCATCGCTAAATCATCGTTTGCCACCGGGCCTGTTACAATATCGTATTTGCAGTCCAAGTTACACAGCTTGCTTTCGATATCTGTGAACTTTCTGTTTCGGTTATTCATGACAAAAGCTGCCCATTCTTCTGTTATGGTCATTCCAAAATCTTGAATGTGAAGCCCCTCTTGCAGCAGAAAATCATCTGCGATCTCGTACACATTGACAATCTCCGGACCGCCATAAATTTTGGATACGCGGTGCGCCATTTTTCTTGCCTGATCTTCCATGCTGGTCAGGTAAAACCCTCTGCCAAAGTCCTTATATGGTCTGCACATATTCAGATTTATGCTTGCGATGTCAAGATTTGATCCGTGATATAAAATCATGCAAGAACACCTCCGTTATTGGCACAGATACGCTCCATATCTTCGACTGCATCATCAAACGATAATGTGTGCTCAATTTCGTAGCAGTCCTTTAGGAATGCGATTGCCTTATGCTCATAGAGGAATTGAAAAGCTGCCTGCTGCGTCATTTCATGCTTATTTGCAAATTCCGAAACGCAGGCGACTGTGTAATTGATTTTCTTTTTTAATTCAGTCATTTCACTTTCTCCTTTGCCTTTATCATATTTTACTTTCTGACAAGTGTCAAGGGGGTAGCTTTGCAGGATTTCTCTTGCGGTCATTTTTCCTTCATTCTTCTATCCTCCTGACCTTGCTGATTTCACGAATAGCCAGTATTTTATTTTCTTCTTATTTTTTTCCTTCATTTTAGTCTCCGCTTACAATTTTCTTTTTACAATTTGAAATTGTATCCATGCTGTAAGAATCTTCCCATTCCAGCAGAACGAAGCCATTGGTCGTGTTTATAAAAGATTCGGAAGCCTTCACTTTTACTCCGGTATTGCCAAAGGCCTGCCCTCCCCCTGCCGCAAGGCTGCCGAAAGTCTCAGGGCCTATCCCGATATAGGTATAGTCACAGGCTGCACCAAATACATAGGTTTTCTTCGCCTCAGGGTCCGTCAGTTCTTCCTTTGTGTATCCGGCAACAGGATTATCACCGGCCGATTCCATTCCCAAAATTTTGACATTTTCAAAATCCGTGACGATGAAAGAATTGTTTCTCCATTCACGGAAACTATTCATCCAGTCTTTGAAAAGAATCTTCGCAATTTCCTCGGTGCTCTGCCCCTGCACCTGTTCTTTTCCGATGCGCGGCTGATAGTCATTGCTCCAGATTACGCAATTCAGACCCGCAATGGTTTTTTCATAAGTTCCTGCGTTTTCTTCATGCAGATCATAGTCAAAATAAACGGTATCTTCCGGTATTTCAGCAAAGTTACCGCTTTCGCCCTTTTCAACATGACTGTATCGCTCCATCTGAATCAGCCCGGTTTCTCCTGTGTTGTTTCCAAGGCGCATCTCATAAATAATATGTGTATTGGCAGTTTTGCATTGTTCAACAAGATCCGGGTTGTCTGCATCTTCCGCGCTTGGAGCATAGAGCTCCGCTTTCAGAATTTTATAGTAATTCAAATATCCGTTTTGCAAATCCGATTCCAGACCGCTTTCTAAATTTTTCTCTGCGACTGCAAAGATTTTGCTGTCCTCGCTCTGACAGCCGCAAAGAAGCACGATTATAAGTAAAATTAGGATATTCAGAAAAAATTTTTTCATCGTATTCATAATTAGGAATTCCTTTCTTCCAAAAACCGAAAATGGATTCTCAGTACTTATCTATGTAATGATGTTAATCCTAAACAATTGCAATTTGTCTTTGATCACCTGTTGTGATTTCCACCTGCTCAATTTCAACCGGTGATTTTACCGCAAAGAGCTTCCAGCAGAATGGTTCGATATCAAATAAG
>ERZ773148.115-NODE-115-length-66949-cov-6.264732_pt1 | contig 66949 bp, 55 predicted proteins | sample MGYA00580846_ERZ773148 | MGnify/ENA primary metagenome ERZ773148 (study PRJEB29015, sample SAMEA2737879) | human gut metagenome | biome: human gut; feature: human-associated habitat; material: faeces | place: China | collected 2012 ... | reverse complement strand
GTCTCTTATATAGAGGATGTAGGCCCGGTCGGCGGAAAGAAAACTTCCGAGGTGCTTCAGGACCTGAGCGATGGCGGTGTCAACGTCTTCGGACTGATACAGCGTCTGGACACACTCCGTGATCATCTCATTGGTCTCCAGCGTTAATTTAAGCTGGATCTTCTCTTTTTCTGATTCTGTCGTATCGAAGGCAAGCTCCATACGGGCCGCCCGTCCTTCCCATTGAATCAGACGGTCTTTTAAAATATAGTGGCGCTGGGTCAGCGGATTCGTGTATTCCCATGTGTAGATTTCCCCCTCCTTCAGGATTGGAGAGGTGCAGAAATCACACGGCGAATCGAAGCCCTGCAGGACTTTATAGCATTTCTGTCCATCCATGGTATCGATGTGAAATGTTTCCTGGCCGGCTTTATTTACAAATAACAAGGTGTGATCTTCGAGATCGGAGACGTAGACGAGTTCGGAAATCTCATTCATGGGACCGAGAAGGTTATCCACCATATGGGAGAGATGTTCCTTCCTTTTCCGGTCCTCCGCCTCAATCTCCTGAAGCTCCTTCTGGCGTCTGGCCTGTCCGGAACTGTACAGGTAGAAAAAGAAGATCATCAGAACGAAGAAACAGTTTAACAGGAGCAGGCTCTTTTCTGCCAGAAGTTCCCTTCTTTCGGAAAACTGCTCGGCGGCAAGAAACGCCCGGTCAGCCAGATCAAAGTAGGATTCACTGTCTTCGAACAGAAGTTCTGCATCGCCGCCGGCCCGGACAAGATAGATTTCTTCCTTTAAAATGCTCCAGTCCGCCTCCATCTGGAGAATCAGGTCCTGAAACTCTCTGCTGTTCATGCGGATCAGCCCGTGCCTGCCGTTCCCTGACTGCAGTTCATCGAGAATGCCGTCCAGCTTCGCAATCAGTAAGTCATTGGGAATGCCGTTCAGCTCCTCCTTGACGAGACGCTGGGTAGCACCGCGGACAATACCGGCGTAGTTTATGACCTTGGCATTGCCTTGAAGATTATGAAGGCACAAAACCGAAAAAATACTGGAAAGAACGAGCGCTGCAGTTAGTATAACAGGAAATATTTTCTTTTGCATGGGTGCCTCCGGGTTCACTGTCACGATAAATTGTATTATCTTTAAGAGTACCATATTTAGCAGGCTGTTGCAAGGAATAAAGAGAGGACGAAGCGGTTTCAGCCCCATCTTTTATATTGTAGACGCAGGAGCTCTGTGCTAAAATAGGAACAGAAACAGAAGGCCGCCCGGGGAGAAGGGAGTATACCGTGGACTTATTTTATCATGAGACATTCGTGCAGAGTGAGCAGATGCCGATGCAGCTTCGCCTGCACCGCGGACAGATTAATTATATGATTCTCGAGCACTGGCACCGGAGCATTGAGATCGACTATCTGCTGGACTGCGAAGCCGATTTTTATATGAACGGGAAGAAGAAAGCCGTGTCCGCCGGAAGCATCACGCTGATCAACAGCGGGGATATTCATGCCCTGGAGCCAAGAGAAGTGCCGGAAGATCCGGGAGATGAGATTCACGGAATTTCGATGTTTATTTCCTACGAATTTCTGAAAAAGATATGCCCTGAGATCGATCAGATTACCTTTGAACTGGAGGGAGAGGAAGAACGGCTGAATGAATTGAAGGGGATCTTCGATGACCTGATCCGTCTGGAGCTGAGCCCTGCGGAAGAGTACGGCTATTTGAAGAAGAATGCGCTGCTCCATCAGCTGATGTACCTTATTCTCACGTATTTTAAAGGTACGAAAAACAGCTCGGCCGTAAAGAGCCAGAAGTATATCGACCGCCTGCGCGTGGTGCTTGACTACGTGGAAGAGAACTACCAGGAACCGCTGACGCTGCAGGGGGTGGCGGACCATTTTAACGTGTCCATGGAGTATCTGGCGAGAATATTAAAGAAGTATACTGGCAACACATTCAAGACGCATTTGAATCAGGTCCGCGTCAGCAAGGCGTTCCGGGATCTGCTCGAGACGGATTACTCCATTCTGGAGATTGCCATGCGAAACGGATTTCCGGATACCCGGTCCTTTATCAATGTTTTTCGGGACACGTACGGTATGACGCCTTCCCAGTACCGGAAAAAGAACCCCAGGCGGGAGACCGTGAAGGAAAACGTCTCTGCCGAATATCCGCCCCATATCAGGGTGGTGGAACCACAGAAAGACAACGATTAGTATCCGCCCAGGCCATGGCCGGCAGAGTGCTGGAGCAGTTCCAGCGTCTGCCGGCCCTCTCTTAAGGCACGTTTGAAAAAAATGTCAAGAAACGTATCTGTTTTCAATAAATAATGTAAAGATTTCACAAAGTGAATCCGATACAATTAGAACATAAGACGCGTCCTTAACAAAAAAAGAGAGGTTATTTAAAAATGGAGAAAATTTCGTTAAAAGAACGGTTCAGCTATGGGTTGGGAGATTTGGCCTGCAATTTAATGTTTCAGATGATTACAGCGTATCTGATGTTTTTCTATACCGATGTAGCGGGGATCGGACTGGGAGCCATCAGCCTGATTATGCTGGTCGCCAGAGTGGTGGACGCGGTCACGGATCCGATGATGGGGGTAGTCATCGACAAGACTCACACTAAATGGGGAAAGGCAAGGCCTTATGTGCTGTGGATGGCGGTTCCCTTCGGAATCATCAGTGCTTCCATGTTCCTGGTGCCAAATTTCGGCGGAACGGGCAAATTTGTCTACGCGCTGATCACTTATATTCTGTTCTGTATCGTGTATACAGCCCTCAATATTCCATACAGCACCATGCTGTCCTGCATGACAGATGACGTCTCTGACCGGCTCTCCTTTAATATGTTTAAGACTCTCGGAGCCAGTCTGGGCGGATTCATCGTCATGGGAGCGACCCTGACGCTGGTCGGCATGATCGGCCAGGGGGATCAGAAAAAAGGCTTCTTCGGTACGGTTGTTCTGTATGCGGTTGTGGGGATCATACTCCTGATGATCTGTTTTAAAAATACGAGAGAGCGTATCATACCGGAGACGGAAAAGGATTCCGTGGCAGGCGCCATAAAGGTTGCCGCCAAAAATAAATACTGGCTTCTGCTCTGTGGAATCACCTTCTTCACCTTTGCAGGCATGATTCTGAAAAATCAGTCCACCATGTATTATGCAAAATACTACTTAAACAACGAGGGAATTGCCTCCCTTCTGATGACGATTCCGACGCTGCTCTCTTTCCTCATGGCATTTGTGATCCCGACTCTGGCAAAGAAGATCGGAAAACGCAACTGCATTCTGTCCGGCGGGCTGGCTACCATCGTAGGAAACCTTGTGGTGCTGATCTCCAAAACGAATCTGGCCGGTATTATGGCGGGTACGGTCTTATGCGGTATCGGCCTGGGACTCGGAATGGGAGTGACATTTGTCATGGGAGCGGAGACCGTGGATTACTCCGAGTGGCAGACGGGAAGGCGTCCGCAGGGAATCATGACTGCCCTCATGGGATTTGGTGTAAAGCTGAGCATGGCAATGTCGGGCGTGGTAGGCGCCCAGATCTTAAAATTCGGCGGCTATGTGGAAAATTCGGAGCAGACAGAAGGCGCGCTTCGCGCGATTCAAATGAATTATATCTGGATTCCGGTCATTTTTTTCATCGTGGTGGTCGTACTCAGCCTGTTCTATGACCTGGATAAGAAATATGAAAAAATTCTGGCTGAAATACATGAAAGGAGAAATTGATGGAGAAAAAATGGAACGAAGCAGAGAAGGAGGGCTACCGTCTCATTCACAATGAGGGGGGAAAGGATCTCGGAATCTCTTTCGGCAGTAAGGTGACGATTATAACAGAGGATGGCTTCGCCTTCAAGGATTTTCTTGGAACAGGAGAGCTGGCAGCCTATGAGGACTGGAGACTGCCCGCAGCAGAGCGGGCGGCGGACCTGGCTTCCAGGCTTTCGATCGAAGATATTGCAGGCCTGATGCTCTACAGCGCGCATCAGCTGATTCCGGCCAGGGGGCCACTTGCGGCCGCTTTCGGGGGCACGTACGGCGGAAAAGCCTTCGATGAGAGCGGAGCGGACCCGTGGGATTTAACGGATCAGCAGAAGGAATTCATCGTAAAAGACAGGGTGCGCCACGTGCTGATCATGAAGCTGCAGGACACGGAGACTGCGGTCAAATGGAACAACCGGCTTCAGGCCCTGGCGGAAAACACCGGCTTTGGAATACCCGCCAACAACAGCTCGGACCCGAGGCACGGGGCGGGCGCTGCGGCGGAATACATGGGTGTGACCGGAGAACCCATCTCCAAATGGGCGAATGGAATCGGCCTGACTGCTGCATTTGAGCCGGAGGCGGTAAGAGAATTTGGGGAGATCGGCGCGGCGGAATACCGGGCGCTGGGAATCACGACGGCATTGTCCCCGCAGATCGATCTGGCCACGGAGCCGAGATGGATGCGGTTTGCGGATACATTTGGCGAACATACGGAGCTGACCGTGGAAATGACGCGGGCGTACTGTGACGGATTCCAGACTACAAAGGGCAGCGAGGATGGATGGGGGGCGGACAGCGTCAATACCATGGTAAAGCATTTCCCGGGAGGGGGGCCCTGTGAGGCAGGACGCGACGGCCACTACGCATACGGAAAGTTCGCGGTGTATCCCGGCGGGAACTTTGAAGAGCATTTAAGGCCCTTTACGGAGGGAGCGTTTTCTCTGAACGGCGGTACGAAGATGGCCAGCGCCGTGATGCCTTACTACACGATTTCTTACGGCGCAGACCAGACCTACGGTGAAAATGTAGGGAATTCCTTCAGCAAATATATCGTAAATGATCTGCTCCGCGAACGGTTTGGCTACGACGGCGTCGTGTGTACGGACTGGGGCATCACCCACGATATGGGAAAGACGGAAGAGGAGTTTGCCGGAAAATGCTGGGGTGTGGAGACACTCACTGAGGCGGAACGCCATTTAAAGGCTTTGGAGGCCGGTGTGGATCAGTTCGGCGGAAACAACGATGCCGGGCCGGTGCTGGAGGCTTACCGGATGGGGTGTGAAAAATACGGGGAAGAAGCCATGCGCAGCCGCTTTGAACGGTCCGCCTCCAGGCTGCTCCGAAACATATTCCAGACGGGTCTGTTTGAAAATCCGTACCTGGATTTGGAGCATTCCTGCCAGGTGGTGGGCTGCAGGGAATTTACGGAAAAGGGATACCTTTCCCAGCTGAAATCTGTGACACTCTTGAAGAACCGGGCCGGGGTTCTTCCTCTCAAAGAGCACATAAGGGTCTATATTCCGCGGCGCCATATCCGCCCATACCTGGATTTCATGAGCTCCATGACGCCGGATATGCATGTGGAACCTGCCGGCAAGGGTGCGGCTGCCGATTACTTTGTGGTCGTGGATACGCCGGAAGAGGCTGACGCTGCCATCTGCTTCATCGAATCGCCTGTTTCCGTGGGCTACGATCCGGAAGACCGAAAGCTGGGCGGCAGCGGATACGTTCCGGTAACGCTTCAGTACAGGCCCTATGAGGCGAAGCAGGCGAGGCTTCACAGCCTGGCGGGAGGCGATCCGCTGGAGGATTCTGACGACAGGAGCTATCGCGGAAAATGGAATACTGCGGCAAATGAAGAAGATCTGGATCTTGTCCTTGATACGAAAAAACGCATGGGAGACCGCCCGGTGATCGTGTCGGTAAACTTGAAAAATCCCATGGTGATGGCGGAGCTGGAGCCCTGCGCTGACGCGATCCTGGTGGATTACGGGGTATCCCCCCAGGCGGTGCTGGACGTTATCACAGGCAGATTTATCCCCTACGGCCTCCTTCCGCTTCAGATGCCGGCCGATATGGATACCGTGGAACGGCAGGCAGAGGATAAGGCGTTCGACATGGAGTGTTACGTGGACAGCGAGGGCCATGTCTATGAATTCGGCTTTGGCATGAATTTCGACGGCGTGATTGAAGACGAGAGAACTGAAAAATATGGGAGACAGAACAGAAGGAGGACAAAATAATGGCAGGACAGTTTCAGTATGACAGCCTTCCGGTGGTGGAGACAAAGGCCGGGAAGCTCAGAGGATATCAGTGGGAAGGGACGTATATCTTCAAGGGAATCCGTTACGCGAAGGCGAAACGGTTCCAGCTCCCGGAGGAAGCAGAACCCTGGGAGGGAGTACGGGAGGCGGCCTCCTATGGCTTCGTCTGCCCGATGCTGACAAGGGACAATCCGCAGGGCGAGCTTTTAGTTCCCCACCGCTACTGGCCGCAGGACGAGGACTGTCTGAGCTTAAATATCTGGAGCCAGTCTCTGGACCGGAGCGCGAAGAAGCCGGTGCTGTTCTGGATTCACGGCGGGGCGTTTTCCATGGGAAGCTCCATCGAGCAGAAGGCGTATAACGGAGAAAATATGAGCAAATACGGGGACGTGGTAGTCGTTACCGTGAATCACAGGCTGAACATCCTTGGATACTTCGACATGTCTCCTTACGGTGAAAAGTACGCTGGCTCCGCCAATGCGGGCCAGGCCGATCTGGTGGCCGCCCTTTTGTGGGTCAGGGACAACATCGAGGCATTTGGCGGAGATCCGGGCAACGTGACCATCTTCGGACAGTCGGGCGGCGGCATGAAGGTGAGCGGCCTGATGCAGACCCCGGAGGCCGACGGGCTGTTCCATAAGGGAATGATCATGAGCGGTGTGGCGGGCGATATTCTTCCCTATTCTACTGGCGATTCCAGGCCGTTAATCCGGGCGATGCTGAAAGAACTGGGACTCACGGAAGATGAGGCCGGGCGGCTGGAGACGATTCCCTACCACGACCTGGCAGCTGCGTATAACCGGGTCAGTCCTGCAATCGCCGGAGCTGGCGGTTATATCGGATGCACGCCAAAACCGGACGATTTCTACAAGGGAGAGGGGCCGGCGGTTGGATTTACGGATCATGCGAAGACCATACCGGTGATGGTCGGTACGGTCTTCGGCGAGTTTGCGATGGCGCCGCTGCCATTTAACAAGGAGCAGATACCAGAGGCAGAATTAGAGGCCGTTCTCGACAACCGTTTCCAGGGCCGTGGGAAGGAGCTGAAGGCCGTCTTTGCCGAGGCGTATCCGGGAAAGAACCCGGCGGACTTACTCACGCTGGATACAATATTCCGCGGGCCGACCAGGGAATTTGTGCGGGCACTGGCCGCCGCGGGCGGAAGCGTGTATTCCTATTTATTTGCGCTGGAGTTCCCGTACCAGAATCAAAAGACGGCGTGGCACTGTTCCGATATTCCTTTTGTTTTCCACAATACGGAGCTGGTTCCGGTTGCCAACATTCCGGGGGTGTCAGACCGTCTGGAAGAACAGATATTCGGCGCGGTTATGGCTTTCGCCAGGACCGGGAAGCCGGAGTATGAGGGGCTGCCCCAGTGGCCTGCTTCGCGGGAGGACGACGAGGCGACCATGATCTTCGACCGTGTCTGCGAGGTCCGCCATAACCACGACGACCGCCTGCTAAAGCTGCATGCGGAAGCGTCGCCGAAGTTTGACCTGGCGGCCATGATGGCGAAAATGGGGGATGAGATTCAGCACTGACTGCGGTGAAAAATACAAAAGATATATGGTGCATATCAAGGGGGGTGAAGCATTTATGCTTTCCCCTCTTTGCCATATTCCCGACTCTGTACGTCAGACATGTATTCTTTGCAAGCCGGCAGTATTAGTTATGTTGTCAGCATCTGTATATTTGATTGATTATATTATGTATTTATGATAGCATAAAATAAGTAAATTGATAATTCCGGACGTGTCAGAAGGCGTGATAAATAAGGAGTGATAAATATGATATCCAGGCAAATTTTAGACAGAATTGACCGTTATATCTGCATAAATTATATCGCTGATACGGCAGCTGCAGAGCCGGCAGAAAGAATTCAGGAGCAGTACGGCAGTTATGTTCCGTGCATGAGGGAACCCCATGCGGAAAACAGGGAAAAGCAAATAAATATTCCGGATATTCTAAAAAAGAAATCAGGGACAGTTACAGAATCGTTGGCAGAAAGCTTAGAAGAGGAAGCGCCTCCGCGAAAAGTGCAGGCTTCCTTTTCCATAAGAAAGCTGGAAGATTTGGCGGCACAGACAGAGGAAAGCTTTTCTGTGTCTGTACTGCGTATGATTGACGAAAAAGGTATGACAGATGTGGAAGTTTATAAAAGAGCGAACATAGACAGAAGGCTTTTTTCAAAAATCAGAAGCAATCCGGATTATTCGCCGGGAAAACAGACAGCTGTTTCGCTGGCACTTGGTTTGAAGCTGAATCTGGACGAGACCAGAGATTTGCTTGCAAGAGCCGGATATGTGCTGTCCCACAGCAATAAATCAGATATTATTGTGGAATTTTTTATTTCCGAGGGTATATACGACATAATGAAACTGAATGAAGCGCTGTTTGCGTTTGGGCAGCAGCCGATTGGATAATCATGATAGAAAATGTCGCTTTTACGGCGACCTTTTCTTTTTACTTATGTGGTAATCTCTTTTTATCAAATACAGGAGGTCGCCATTATGAGGAAAGGTTTGACAGAGATTATATTTATACTGGACCGCAGCGGTTCCATGTCGGGACTGGAGTCAGACACGATTGGAGGGTTTAATTCACTAATAGAAAAACAGAAAGAGGAGAGAAGTGAGGCCTGTATCACGACTGTTTTGTTTGATGACAAAATCGAGCTTCTCCACGACAGAAACAACCTGGCAGAGCTGGGGCCGATGACGGAAAAAGATTATTTTGTCCGGGGGAGCACAGCATTGCTGGATGCAGTTGGGGATACTGTCCATCGTATGGAAACTATTTACCAGTATGCGAGAGATGAGGATATACCCGAAAAAACTATGGTAGTTATCACAACTGACGGTATGGAAAATTCCAGCCGAAGATATTCTTACAGTGAAGTCAGCCAAATGGTAAAACTCAGTCAGGAGAAGCGTAGCTGGGAATACATATTCCTTGGCGCTAATTTAGATGCGGCAGAGACCGCATGCAGAATTGGAATCAGGCGTGATCATGCGGCAAATTATACGTACGACGGAAAGGGAATTCAGTGCTGCTATGACTCTGTTTCTATGGCTGTAAAGAGTATGCGCAGCAATAAAGAGTGTCCCATTGAGATACCGGAGTTTTTGAAAAAAGTGAGGGAGGATTATGAAGACAGATCCGGAGCAATGAAGAAATAAGGCGGGCAGTGATCCGGAAGGACTTATGCGAGAAGAGAGGAATTAATGGGGCGTGAATCCATTTTCATGGATTCACGCCCCATCATATGACAGCAGATATGGAAGGATCAATCATTCATTATTCGGTCACAACCGGATAACCTGCTCCAAGCCAGCCGGCTCCGCCTTCTTTTCCCATGCCTCCGCTTAAGGAATAGGCCTCATAGCCGAGCAGTCGGAGAATAGCCATGGTCTGGGAAGAGGTCTGTCCGCTGTAGCAGTATACGACGACTGGTTTATCAGTCGGAATTTCGGAAAAATGTTCCTGCATTCCCTTGCCGAACGGAATGTTCATGGCGCCTGCGATGTGGCCCTGCTTATAGTCGTCCTCACGGCGGATGGAGAGAATCGTATAATCTTCGCTTTCCGCGTCAACCAGTTCTTTTAAGGCTTCCACCTTGAAATTAAAGGAAGCGATGGTGTTGCTGGTCGCCTCTTTGTAGTAATCGGCGATAGCGGCGGCGATGGCCGGATCTACTTCATAGGTGTCATCAGGAATGACGGCTTCCTCGGTGTCGATATAGGCTTCGTAGCCTTCTTCCTGGGAAATGCCGTTGTTCCAGCCGCTCTGAATGTTCGTAGCAAATTTTCCGGCTGCGTTTAAGAGGGCTACCGTCTGAGAGGAGGTCTGACCGGTATAGCAGTTTACATATACTGGCGTGTCATCCGGGATTTTATCCAGTGATTCCGCTACAGCAGCACCGTAAGGGATGTTCCACGCTCCTTTTAAATGTCCCGCAGCGTAGTCATCAGGCTTTCTGATATCGATGATAACCATGTCTTCACCGGCGTCGATTTTTGCAAAGAGATCGGCTACAGACGCCATATGCTTATCTTCCGGGAAGTTTTTAAAATAGTCAGTTGCGGCCGCAGTGACGGTGTCCTCTGTTTTTGCGGCTGCTTCTGTTTCTGCACCGGAGGTCTCCGCGGGCGCTTCCGTGGTTTCTTCCATAGCTGCGGCCGTCGTCTGAGGGGCAGCCGTAGGTGCTTCCTTTACGGTCTTGGTTGCACAGGCGGTCAGACTGGCTGCCAGGGTGAGCCCAAGTAATACAGGTACAATTTTCTTCATAATAATTCTCCTTTTGGTGTTAGGATGCGTTTTTCTTTAACGGAGCAGATTGACCGGCCGGCATCTCAACCGGATTATCAGAGTTGGAAGACCATTCTAAATAGGCGCCGTCATAGATCCGGATGTTCCGGTATCCAGCCTCGTACAGCTGAACAAAGACCGGAGCCGCCCGCATGGACGTCTGGCAGTAGAGAATGATTTCATCCTCCGGATAAATTTTTTCCTCCAGGTAGTTAATTCTGGTAATCTGCGTTGTCTTAAATGTTCCATCCGAGAAGAAATTGGTCTCATAGGGAATGATCAGGGATGTCGGAACCTTGCCGACCTCTGCGTATTCCTCAAAAGAACGAACGTCTAACAAAATGGTGTGCGGATCCGGGTTCTCAGCCTGTGCGCGAACCTCGTCCATCGTTGCGAGCCAGTTGGCTGACGGCTCCTTCGCAGTAAAAACAGCCTCGGCCGGAGCTTCGATATCAGTGCTCAGCTGGATCCCGGCTGTCTGGATGGCGTCAAAGCCTCCATCCACAACCTTAACTTTCTGGTGGCCAAACATGAACAGACTCCAGAGAAGGCGGGAGGCGCCCATTTTATTGGCATCGTACGCCAGGACTAATGTGTCATTGGAGATTCCGTTGCTGCCCATTACCTTTTCAATCTTTTTCTGGCTGGTCAGCATATTCTTTACCGGAACATTGATAACAATGTCGGCGGTGGGAATATTGACTGCACCTGCTACGTGTCCCGCGGCATATTCCTCCGGGGTACGGGTATCCACAACGACCACGTTGGACTGTTCGGCGTAGCCGGGCAGGTCCTTCGTGGAGACGATCAGGGACTCCCCTTCGACAAAAGTATGAGAGCTGCAGCCTGTAAGAGCCGCTGCCAGAATCGCCAAAAACAAAAAGATTGTTATTTTTTTGGCAAATAAGCCCATAAAACCCTCCTTTATAAAGCGAGTAATGGTAGTGTGTAGTAAACGCTGTTGTTTTGCGTGAAAATAAGGGCCTCAACCTTATTTCCATGTAATTCCAAGTTTTATTATACTGTAACAGGGCTGATTTCTGGTATAAGAATCCGTTATATTATATCTGTTAATCGGATAATGCTAAAACTTTAACGAAAATCGTGATAAAATAATAACGAAAAAATGCGAAGAAATCATAAGGAGGCAGGGAATGGACCGATGGAAGAAATGGGCGGTGTTTTGTGCCGCAGCCGCGTACCTGGCAGTCTACATATTTGTATCATACCGGAATCTTCTCGTATTTCCATTTGTTCATTCGGATGAGAGCTGGCTGGCCGGTTTGAGCCGCGATATGCTGGCGGCTGGAAATTTAGGAGTGACAGAAAGCTTTTTTGATGCGAAGCCCCGGGTGCCCCACGCGATGAAAAGCCTGTTTCATCTCATGCAGATGGGAGCGGTCGGGCTGGGTGGTTTTTCTGTTGGAAGTGTGAGAATGCTTTCTCTTCTGGCGGGGATTATCTGCCTCGTTCTGTTTTATCTCTGCGTGCGCCGTATGGGAAGCAGGTGGTTTGCTCTGGGGCTTACTGTTCTGCTGAGCCTGGATATTCAGTTTATTTATGCCTCCCATTTTGCGCGGCAGGAGATTTTTATTGCGCTGGAGCTGCTGGGGTGTCTGTGGATTCTGCTTGGAAAAAAAGGGCGGCCGGGGACAGGAACCGCGCTGATCCTGGGAGTGGTCACAGGACTTTTTGTCGGGATTCATCCGAACAGCTTTTTGTGCGCGGCGGTCTGCGGCGCCATTATGGTGTTTGAAATCGTAAGGCAGGCGGCGGGAAAGGATAAAAAGGGGGCAGTGAAGACATTGGGCAGTCTGGCCGCATATACAGCGGCGGTGCTCGCGGTGACTGCCGTCTATGTTGGTATCAGTTTTCAGTTCAATTCTCATTTTCTGCCGGACTACTTTTTGTATGGGAAAGAGGAGTTTGAGCTGTCGTCCTCTGGCTGGGCGAGAGTCGGGGAGCTGTTTTCATTTTTCAGCGGCGTATACGGGCGGGATAACGGAACCTATTATCTTCCCGATGTGCGTCTGGAGATGATTGCCATGGCTCTGGCGGCAGGATTATCGGCCGCCGCGTGTCTGGTCATGAGAGGGGATGTCTTATCTGAGAGTGAAGCGTTGACAGGGGAGAGTGTTTCTGACAGCGAAGAGAAGCGGTGGATACAAAATACCAGGGTGATTCTCGAGGGGGCCGCAGGGCTTGCGGCGGGTATGGTGGTGATTGGCCGGTATAATCAGACGGCTGTCCTGTTTTTCTTCCTGTTTGGCTGGCTCCTCGCAGGCCAGGTCCTGCAGCTCTTCGAGAAGGCCGGCCGTACGATCGGAATTCTGATACTTGCGGCCGGTCTTGCCGTGGGGAGTATCTGGCAGATACAGAACCAGCGGCCCGGGGAGGCGGAGAATTACGCTTCGTATCTCGATCAGCTGGCCGAACTGGTGCCTGCGGATGCCCCCACAATTGGAAACCTGAATATGGAGTTTTATTTTGACAGAGGGATGCTGAAGGATTACAGAAACCTTCCTTACGTGGAAGGCGGAGTGGAAACGTATATCAGGGAAAATCAGATCGAGTATATCTGCTATTCTGATGAGCTGGACTATCTCTATGAGCACAGGCCTTACTTCCATGCGATTTATGGAAATACAGCGTTTGTGAGGGAGCTTAAGGCGTTTTGTGAGACGGCGTGCAGGGAGGTCGGGCGGATTCACAGCCTGGAGTATGCCTCGCGGGTGAATTCCCTGAGAGGTGCGGAGGAATGGGGAACGGTGAGAGTGTATCGGGTGAAACAGGAGGACACTTAAGTCCTCCCACGGTCTCAGCCCTCGCAGGCTTCTGATATACTCCTTGATACATTCAGGCATTTTCCTCCAGCATTTTTTCCAGCGTTTCTGCCTCCGGCATTGCTTCTTTGGAAAAAACGGCGGATATGCCTTTTTTCTGTCTGGACATGACGGCGATATGGGAGCCGAGCGTGCGGGCTTCGCGGATATCGTGAGTTACCAGAAGGATGGTACAGCCGGTTTGGGCGGCCATGGCGGTGACGACGGGATATAAGGCCTTTTTGGTGGCGATGTCCAGGCTGGAAAAGGGCTCATCCATAAGGAGGACTTTGGGCTTTAAGGACAGAGCGCGGGCCAGCGCGGCACGCTGCTTCATGCCTCCGGAGAACTGGTGGGGATAGGCGTTTTCAAAGCCGGACAGGCCTGCCATGGATAAATAGCTTCGGGCACACTCTTTTCTCTCGGCCAAAGTGCGGAAGAGTCCGGCTTTCTTCATGGCATAGGTCAGGTTGCCGAGAACCGTGTACCAGGGAAAAAGCTGATCGAAGCTTTGAAATACCATCATGATGTCTTTCGACGGAGCGGTGATTTCCGTTCCGTCTAGCAGGAGAGAACCGCTGTCCGGGCGGTCAAAACCTCCGATGAGCCTTAACAGCGTGCTTTTTCCGCAGCCGCTGGGACCGACGATGACAAAGAAATCATGATCGCATACCGTCAGGTTTAAATGGTCGATGACCGTATGAGTCTGGCTGCTTCCGGTGTAGGAGCGGCTGATGTTATGAATTTTCAGCATGGTTTCATTCCTTTCTAAACAGATTTCATCCCCCATTTGGTGAGCGTGCATTTCTCAATGACCGAGAACAGGCCGTCTTCAACCAGCATTCCAATGAAAATGACAAGAATAATTCCGGCGAACAGTCCCGCCGTGTTCATGAAGGTGCGCTGAGTCAGAATGTACCAGCCGATGCCGCCTTTGGCGCCTACTGCTCCAAAGACCATTTCGGCGCTGATGAAGGCCCTCCAGCCCCTGGCCCATCCGATGCGCAGGCCGGAGATTAGATAGCCCAGGGATGCGCGCAGGCGGATCTCTACGGTGATAGCGGCGGAACTCATGGAAAGGCTGCGCCCCATATCCTCATAAATGCCGGGAACCGCGTTAAAACCGGCCAGGAGATTGACCAGAACCGGCCAGAGCGCAGAGTGAACCACGATGGCCGTTACCGCCCCGGTGCCGGTTCCGAACCACATGATAATTAACGGAAGAAGAGCCAGGCCCGGGAGCGGATGGGCCAGGGCGGTCAGGGTATCCACCAGACTGTATATCAGCCGGCTCTGTCTGGAAAACAGGGCCAGAACAACAGCCAGGACGGCAGAAATGATAAGGGAAAAGGCGATGATTCCCAGGGAGTACGCGGACTGCCAGATTAAGTCCCCCTGCGTGATGCCCTGAATCAGGGTGGCGCACACCTGTTCCGGGGAGGGAACCAGAAGAGGGGAAACGTTTGAGATCCGGCAGAATAGTTCCCACAGCAGAAGAAAGACCGAGATCCAGAACAGGCGCCCGGCCCATTTCTTTTTTGTTATAGTGTCTAAAAAACGTTCAGTCATAGTAAAAATTCCTCTTTTTTACACTCTAGTGGTGAACCACGTTGTCAAAAAACAGACTGTCTGCCGGCAGCTCCTCTGAGAGAAAGCCCATCTCAGCCATCTGGCGGTTGAAGATCTCCACTCCGTTCAGTTCACTGGAATAGATCGTACCGTCCCGGCCCATCTGTCTGTAAAGTTCCTCCTGAGAAATTCCATAGAGAGGTGCGAGAAGCTGAGAGGCTTCCTCCATATTGCTGTTGATGTAATCGATGGCTTCCTGAAGGGCATCGATGACTGCGTCGTAATACTCTCTGCGGTTGTCGTGAAACTCCTCCATAGCAACGCCGGTGATAAATGTAAACGGCTGCCCGACAATCTCCTCCCCCGTGGCCATCACATGCATACCGCCATCGGACTCCTGGGTGATATAGGGCGGTGTGGAAACGTGTGCCGTGATCTCGGTCGCGGAGAGAAGGGCGTTTACGGAATCGGGATGGCTCATGGAGACCAGCTGGTTGTCCAGGGCATGGGGATCTCCCAGCTGCTGGCCGGCCAGCATGCATAAAAGTACGTGCTGGGTACAGGCTGGGGACAGGATCGAGATCCGGTCTTTGGGCGTCAGCTCGGTCAAGGAGTGAATGTCGTTCCGTGTGACGATGGCGACCTCATTGGAACTGATTCCGGTGGCATAACGCCATTTCATGCCGTTGTCGATGCCGATGAGGACCGGAGATACCCCCATAAATCCGAAATCGATCTCTCCGTTCATCATTCCTTCGCGGATGCCGGTCGGGCCGCCGAACTGCTTCCAGTTGATTTCCACACCGGGAAGCCTCTTTTCCAGAAGCTTCTGCTCCTTCATGATCTGAAGCGGGGCATAGGCAATGCCGTACTGCTCGGCGATTCCCACAGACGGCGCCTTTTTCCCGCCGCATCCGGGCAGAATGAGGACTGCCGCTGCGGTGAGAATGAGCAGGGCGTATCGTATGAATGAGGGGCGGTGCCTTTTGCCGGTGTTTAAATCAGCTCTTATGTCAGCGATTATGTTAGAGTTCATGTCTGTGTACATGTCTGTATACATGTCTGTGTTCATGTCAGTCTCCTTTATGCAGTCCATAAAAATTCGTGATCATCTCTTCCCCCTGTGTGGAACGGACGGACAAACGATGATAAAAATCATGGATATTGGCGGAAATATTTGCGTCATCTCCCCAGAGGACGGCGTGGCCGAAGCGGGCGGTGGCATTCTCCATGGCGGGGATGGTCTGGCCGGGGAGATAGTTGTAGCCGGCATCCAGCACGTAGGGCAGAGCCAGAAGTTCTTCTAAAGGTGTGATGCTTAAAATGTCGCCTGGCCGGCAGAATAAGAGCTGGACCGCGACACTTCGTCCCTCCGCGGCCGCTTCCAGGCAGTCCATAGAGGGGGGCTCGGCCGACATTCCGAGAGCGCTCCGTATCACGGCACCCAATATGTCAAAGCCCGTTAAGAACGGGATAAAGACATCCTCGAAAGCGCCTCCGATCCGGCTGGCCAGTTCGTTGACCTGAATTCCGTCTTTTCCGACCAGCAGCTGAAGATAGAAGGGGCCATTGACGATGCCGAATGCGGCTGCGGTTCTGCGGCTGATTGACTCAATTTCCGCGTACCGGTCCATGTGAACCGTGGGAAAACGATGCCCGACGCAGACTCCGATATGGACCGGATCCGGATAGAGAAGGCGGTCCGTGACAGTCAAGATATGGAGTTTGCCCTCATGGAGCCATCCACTGACCGTAATCTCCGTGCTCTCGCAGAATTCTTCCACCAGTGCCTCCTGTTCCCGGGAATAGGAGAGTGTGTCCTCCAGATGGGAGAAGACCTCCTCCGGCGTATTGAGGCGGTAGATTCCGCGCTGCCCCTGGGAATCCAGAGGCTTTATGACATAGGGAGACTGAAGTCCGTCCAGAGAGCCTGCTTCCATGCCCTGATGGATAAAACGAAAATGGGCGGCAGGAATACCGGCCTCTTTCAGGATTGTTTTCATATGCTTTTTGTTGGTTACGGACAGCGCTTCCCCGACCGACAGAAGCGAAGGCAGATTTAGGGCGCTGCTGACAGAAGCGGCCGTGTACACCGGCTGATCCGTTCCCATGGTCATTACCGCGTCTGCGTGGTGCTCTCTGGCCGCCCGGATGCAGCCTTCTATATCGAAGGTGCTCACCGGTTCATGGAGTCCCGCATACCGTGCTCCGCTGGGCGATCTGGTGTAATCGGCCAGAATCGTGTCCATCCCCAGCGTCTTTGCCCGCTGGAACGCATGAACCTGGCAGTTGGAGCCGCCGAGGATCATGAGCCGTGGGGCGCGGATTCGCCGGGATATGCGGTAGAGCGGTTTTGCGCCGCGGCTGCAATTCCGCTTTGCAGCAGAGAAGCACGTATAATTTAGAAACAGCTTTGTGTACAGCCGCAGCAGTGAGAGTGCGCTGTAGCCGCTGATGGTTTTCTCTGCAGATTTCTTTTGAAAAAGAGCATGATTCCAATCCTCTTCGCTGTTAGATTCTCTCCTGTAAGGAATGGATACGGCCCTCACCGGTCTTGTGCTCCCTTTAAAAACAGAGGCGGACAGATAAAAGAATCCGTTGGGTTTCAGGCGGCAGGCTTCCTTCACTAAGTCGGCTGTCATGATCCGAAGGCTGCTGACGCGAACCCCTTCCGGCACGCCCAGAAACAGGGAGAACAGGCCGTCGCGCATGTAGCTTCCTGCCCTTCGGTAAAGAGAACGGCGGGAGACGGCGGGGACTCCGTATACGATGTCATATCCCTGCCGGATGGTGTCGTAAAGGGTCGCCAGCATTTCCGGAGGCTGTTCTAAGTCGTCGTCAATGGTGGCGTAATACCGGCACGGATCCAGGTGCTCCAGGCCGCAGAGTGTGGCGGCCTGCTGTCCGTAATTGCGGTCCAGAACCAGAATCGCGGTCACCGGAGAACGGCATATCCCGGCCAGGAAAGCCGCGGTTTCCGGCCTGCCGCTGTCATCTACGATGCAGATGCGCAGAGTGAGTTTTTCAGAAAATAATTCCCGTATACGGTCCGTTAAAATCCCGATGGATTCCCGGGGCCGGTATACGGGGATGATGATGCCGAGATCGTAAATCATGGTATAACTCCTTATCCGTTACACGAACCGCAGGATCGTTTCCGTTGTCCTTGCGATATCTTCATCCGTCAGGGCCGTGTGGACCGGAAGGCGGAGAAGTGTCTGATAACAGGCCAGCGATTCGGGTAAATCTTCTTTGTGGTATCCCAGCTTTTCCCCCATGGGGGAGGCGTGGAGAGGGACGTAGTGCGTTTTGCAGTCGATTCCATGGGCCGCCAGGGCGGGGATGAGAGAATTCAGCAGGGCGGGGTCCTGAAAACGGAGATAGAAAATATGGCCGTTTGGCCGGGCATAGGCGGGAATCTGCATACGCATGGCGATTCCCCTCTCCTCCAAGGGAGCCAGCTGCTTCCAATACTGTTCCGTCACGTGGAGGCGGCTGCGGGTAATCTGGGAAAGACACTGAAGCTGCGCCAACAAAAGGGCTGCCTGCGGTTCGCTTAAGGCGGTGCAGGAGCCGGGAAGATTCCATGTATAGCGGGCAGCTTCCCCGTCTAAATATCCCGCCCGGTTCGTTCCGTGAAGACGGTACTGGCGCGCATACTGCCAATGGCCATGGTTTTTGGTGATCATCAGGCCGCCTTCTCCGCAGACGGCATTTTTGGTGTGATGGAAGCTGACGCAGCCCATATCGCCGACGGTCCCAAGGGGCTGATTCTCATAATAGGCGTCCACACATTGGGCGGCGTCCTCGATCAGGGCGATACCCGCCTCATCGGCCAGCTTTTTTAAACCGCCGAGGGGAGCGGATACACCTGCGTAATGCATGGGATCACGGCCCTTGTGCGGCTGGTTAAGCGATTGGACGCGTCCCGGACCGAGATGTTCTGGGTATCGGGCGTGATATCGCACAAAATGGGCCTGCCGCCGTGGCGCAGCACGGCATTGGCGGCAGACGGGAAGTTAAAGGAAGGAAGCAGGACCTCATCACCCGGAAGCAGGCGCAAGCAGGCCAGAGCGGTCTCCAGGGCCAGCGTGCAGCTCGGGGTAAAGAGAAAACGGCAGCCTGGATAGAGGCTGTCCGCGTAGTCAAGCAGCCGTTTCATGAATAAGCCATCCGTCTCCAGGCCGGAGGCCAGGACTTCTTCTAAATAGGCGGATTCAAGAGGCGCATGAAAGCGGCTGTAAAATGAAATATCCATAATAATCCCTTTCCTCTACCGCGGCCGCCTGAATTATGATACACTATAGCCATCAAAGAAATGGAGGCGCTGCGTGATGCATGAAATCGATTGTCTGGGAGATATGTGTCCGATTCCCATCATGAAACTGAAACAATGCAGGGAGATTAAGGAACACGGCGGCCAGATCAAGCTGGTCACAGACCACAGCTGTGTGGTGGAATCCATAGGCAGCTACTGCCGGAAAATGCACTTGAAAATGGAGACAGTAGAGCCGATGAACGGAATCTGGGAGCTGTATATTACAGTCTAGCAGATGCTTTTCGTAACAATGGAGATAAAATACAGGATTATTTTTTCCAGAGCAGGATTGTTTTTGACCAGATGTGGATTGTATATGGAATACACATCGTAATTCAAATCGAAATCCATAACGGAGATGATCTTTATCTGCTTCTGGTATACTTCCTTCTTTACTGTTATGTAGGGAAGAAACGCGGCTCCATGTCCGGCAAGAACTGTGCTCTTTACAGATTCTGTGGAGTCGAGATGGTACATCACCCGCAGGGTGTCCAGGGGATGCCCTGCCTGCTTTAGGTACTGATGAAGCAGACGGTAGGAGCTGAACTGCTCGTTCAGCATGACCAGGGTGAATTTTTTAAGCTCAGACAGTGTAATGCTGTCCGGGCACCGGTAGTCTTCGCTCGCCACCAGACAGATCTTATCGCTGAAGGCCAGGTTGCAGACGAATTCAGGATTATCTGTGGCGCCCACGATAAATCCCATGTCCGCCTGCCCGTGCCCCACGCGGTGAATGACCTCGGTGGAGGGGACGGAATTTAAACTGAAGGAGTAGCTGGGATATTTGTGGTTCACCTTGAACAGGGAGCAGGGAAGCGCGTAGTTGCAGGCCACGGGAGTGGCCGCGATACGAAACGTCCCGTTGTAGGATTCAAGGCTGGCGAGTTCCTCCTTTAAATTGGAGTAGGTCTCTAAAAATTGTTCCGAGTATTTCTGCATGACCTCTCCGGCTCTGGTAAGTATGATCCCGCGGTTGGAACGTTCGAAAAGTTTTACGCCCAGTTCCTCCTCCAGCCGCTGCATCTGCTGGCTTAAGGCCGGCTGAGAGATGTGGATCGCCTGGGCTGCCTTGGATATACTCTGTTCTTTTGCAATTCTGGAAAACATGGAAATCTGTTCTAAAAGCATTTGATCCCCCCCCTCATTGTTTCATCTCTGTTATTCCGGTATCATTTCTATCATTCATTATACAAGAACGTTAAAAAAAACACAATATCGCCATAAGGATTGTTTATAGCAAAAAATTATACAGTATAAGCAACTTGGATAGTGAAAAAAATGACAATGTGCTATACTGTAGAGGTGTAGTAACGCGTTCAAATCCTCAAAAAACAAGAAAAAAGGAGGTGCAATGAATGCAGGAAAACGGAACAGAAACGACAGGAAGTATCCGCAGAAGCCAGACCTCAGGAGGCTCGTCAAGACCACGGAAGAAGAAAAAGAATCAGCTTCCCATTGGATTTGGAGTCTTTTTGGCTATCATAGTGATCGGAATACTCTTAGGATTTAAAAACGGCACGCTGGCTCTTTTCTGGGCGTTTGGGTGCTGCTTCGGTTTTATTTTGCAGAAGTCCCGCTTTTGCTTTACCGCATCCTTAAGAGACCCGTGTATTACCGGATCAACGTCGATTACCCGTGCGGTTCTGATTGCATTCGCCATAACCACCATCGGCTTCGCCGCAATTAAATACGGTGCATTTGTAAACGGACAGGAGATTCCGGGCCAGAGTTATATCATGCCCATCAGCCTTGCCACGGCAGTAGGCGGAATCATGTTTGGTATCGGTATGGTAATCGCAGGCGGCTGTGCTTCCGGCACGCTGATGCGGGTTGGTGAAGGCTTTGCAATGCAGATGCTGAGTCTGCTGTTCTTTGTAATCGGATCCCTGATCGGCGCCAGCCATATGGGATGGTGGACAGAGAACTTTATCGCAACCGCTCCAAGAATTTTCCTTCCGGATGTATTTGGATGGGCGGGAGCAGTGATTTTACAGTTAGCAACGATTGGCCTGCTCTATATAGCGGCTGATTTATATGAAAAGAAAAAAATGGGAATTGAAGAGTAGAAAGGAGATATTATCATGGCAGAATTTACAATTGATTGTTTAGGCGAGGCTTGCCCGGTACCGTTAATGAAGGTTCAGAAGCAGTGTGAGAAGATGGCGGTAGGTGACGTACTGATTGCGTCAATTGACCACAGCTGTGCGATGAAAAATGTTCCGGAATGGGCCAGAAATCAGGGATATAACGTAGAGATCGAGGAAGTGGACGACGGAGAATGGGAAATCGTCATTGAAAAAACAAAATAGAAAGGCGTGGGTGACACTTTGAAGGCTTTTTGGGATAAAGTGAGTAAAAATCCATATTATAAAAAGATTTTCAAAAATCCATTTACATATGTCACAGGAGCGGTGCTGCTGGCCGTCTTCCAGATCGCCATGTTTGCGTCTACCGGTTCCCCCTGGGGAGTGTCCGGCATCTTTGCCAACTGGGGCGCATGGCTGTACCGTCTTGTGGGCGGTAATGTGGATAAGTGGTATTACTTTTCTTCAGAAGGCGCACAGAACACCTTAAACAGCGGAATCCTGAATCATCCAGGATCCTGGCAGAACTTCGGTATCATCGCAGGAGCGCTGCTGGCTGCTCTGCTGGCCTCTCAGTTTAAATTCAAAAAGATTAAATCCTTAAAGCAGGTAGTGGCCGCCACGTTGGGCGGACTGCTGATGGGATACGGCGCAAGGCTTGCCGGCGGCTGCAACATCGGAGCTCTTTTTTCAGCGATCGGCTCCATGTCGTTATCCGGATGGGTATTTGCATTCTTTTTGTTTATCGGGGCTTTCATTGGGAGCAAGCTGTTGGCCAGGTTCTTCATGTAGCGTCGCAATATCGGAAATGAATCTTTGACCGCTGCAACTCTTTGACAGAATTGCGGCGGTTTTTGCGTCACGGGAAACGGTTTATGAATCAGATGAGAATCATAAAACATATTTCCTATAGAACAGATGACAATCAGTACAGAAAGGCAGGAATCATTTTGGAAAAGAAAATAGAGCAATACGATGTGGTAATTATCGGCGGCGGCGCAGCAGGTCTGACGGCCGCCATCTACTGCGGCCGTGCGAGGCTGAAAACCCTGGTGATCGAGAAGGCGCTGGTAGGCGGACTGGCTACCTATACGAACGAGATTGAAAATTACCCGGGATTTCCGGAAGGCAGTACAGGTCTGGGCCTGATGGAGCTGTTCCACAAACAGGCCAAGAAATTCGGCGTAAAGTTCAAACTGACCGATGTGCGCGCGGTGCAGCTTAAGGGAGACAAAAAAGTAGTGGAGACCTTCCGGACAGATTATGAGTGCCGTTCCGTCATCATTGCCAGCGGCGGCAAGCCCAGACTCACCGGCGCGCCGGGGGAGGACAAATTCTTATACGACAAGGGCATTTCTTTCTGCGCCACCTGTGATGCGGCGGCGAACACGGGAAAGACCGTCATGGTCATCGGCTCCGGAGACGCGGCCATCGAGGAGGGAATGTTCCTCACAAAGTTTGCGAGCAGAGTCATTGTCAGTGTCATGCACGAGGAAGGGAAGATGGACTGCAACGAAATTGCCAGGGAAGAAGCCCTGGCCAATCCGAAGATGGAGTTTATCTGGAACACGCTTCCGGCAGAATTCAGAGGAGATGAGGAACATCTCCGCAGTGTGGCATTGCGGAATTTAAAGAACAACGAGATCATCGATGTGCCGGTGGATACGTGTTTCTTATTTATCGGTTACCTGCCAAATACCGAGATATTCAAGGATATCATCGATTTAACCCGCGCAGGCTACGTGATCACCAATGAAAAGATGGAGACAAACATGCCGGGCGTCTTTGCAGCAGGGGACGTAAGGGATAAATTCTTAAAGCAGGTAGCTACTGCGGTCGGAGACGGCGCGATCGCTGGCTATGCGGCGGAGAAATACCTGGCTGAGAGCGAAGTATTCGAAAAACAGATAATGGACCCGACCGTACCGGGTGTGGTTTACATCTGGAATGCCGTGGAGACGGCCAGCCGTGAGCTGCTTCCTGTCATCGAGGCATTTGAAGAAAAGCATGCGGGCAGCGTGAAGGTGACGAAGGCGGATATCTATAAGTCTACAGGCATCGCCAGCCGTCTGGGCATCAGCGGAGCACCGGCAGTGGCATTTATAAAAGACGGAAAGCTTACGGGAGTGCTGACAGAAGGGATTACAGAAGAGGCGCTTGAGGCGGGGATTCGGTAAGCCTGGCGTGCGGTAAATCAAGAAATGGCGGTATTTATGGCCGCTGCAGAGACAGATGGAAGTCTGTTTTTGCAGCGGCCTGTTTTTAGTTTAAGGGAAAGTTCGTCCTATGAAACAAAAACCCTCCGGGGGACCGCGTGCCCCACTTGACGGACTTTCTGTTCTGTGAATACGATATCAAATCAATCAGAGATACTTTTCTTAAACTGCTTCGTAAACGTAATAAAGTTCTGCGCAGCTGTCGACAGCTTTTTCCCTTTCAAATAACACAAATCAACATTACACATATAAGCCGGTTCAAGATCGATAACAGAGATATTGGGATTATCAAAGGTCAGCGCCGGTTTTTTCATTAAAAAGCATATTCCCATGTTATGGGAGGCCAGTTCGACCAGGTTCTCCGTCCGGTGGACGCTGAAGCTGATATTCGGTTTAAAACCGGAGGCGGTGCAGGCATCATTGATGAAATCATACATAAAAGTATGTTCTTTAAACATAAGAATATTTTCTTTCTCCAATTCCTTCATCTGAACGGTAGTCCTTGAAGCCAGCGGGTGACTCTTCGAGCAGGCAATAGCCAGGCGGTCTGTGGTGAAGGGGACTGTTACAATATTTCTGATATCTGTTTTATCCGTATAGCGCAGAAACGCGAAATCATACTGCCCGTTTATCAGGTTCTGATAAACCGTATAGGGGCTTCCCCCGTCCACATCGAGATGGTAATTGGGATACTTCCGCTGGAATTTCACGAAGATATCCGAAATCCGGTAAGCCACAATATTGGTTACAGAGCCGATCGAGATCGTGTACTGCGTTTCCCTGGTATAGGAGCTTAAGGCCATCTGATATTCCCGTTCGATCTGCAGCGTCTGCTGGGCATAGGGCAGAAGAAGTCTTCCGCATTCGTTTAACCGTACACTTCTGGACGTGCGGTCAAACAAAATCGTCCCCAATTCCGCTTCCAGTTTTTGAATATGCTTAGTCAGGGTGGACTGGGTAGTATAAAGTTCTTCCGCCGCTTTTTCATAGCTGCCGCATTCGGCTATGGTCAAAAAATCTTTAAAGTATGTAGTATTCATTCCACTTCCTCATCGAAAAGTAATGCCAGACATCTATTCCATATTGGAAATGATTATACCATAAACGGATTTGAATGTCAAAATTTGGTGCTGTATAATAGTTACAACGAAGGGGGAAAACAGATGGATATATTATCCAATTGTTCCAAAATAAAGGAAAGAAATCAATGAAGGAGGAGGTATTTTTATGAGAAGGGAATTGAAAGAAACGTGGAAGAAAGGGCTGTCGGTGCTGTGCGCAGTGAGTTTAACCGTGGCCGGGGTGGCCGGATGCGGATCCGCAAAAACAACGGGGGAGACAGCAGCAACGACGACGGCGGCGGTGACAAATGAGGCGGTGGCTGAGGGACCTGTCGTCAATCAGAAGGACAGCGAGAATAAGACCGCTGTCAAACGTGAGGTTATTAATGTGGGAATCGAGGCGGATCCCGGAGATCTGTCTCCATGGGGACCTAATAATACGGGCCGCACGGCAACCAGCGACTGCATCTATGAAAATCTGGCGCACTGCATTGATGGTGAAATCCATGGTGTGTTGATGAAAGATTATGAACTTGCGGAAGATGAATCCTATATGACTGTTCACATTTATGACTATATTTATGATTCGGCGGGAAACCACATGACGGCGTCAGATGTGAAATTTTCTTTTGAAAAATGTGTAGAGATAGGGAATATCTACGGACTTTCCTATATCGAGAATGTGGAAGTAATCGATGACTATACGGTTCAGTTTAATTTTAACACGACACTTTACGTATATGATCTGGAAACCTTATTTGAGACCTTTTACGTCGTAACAGAGGCGGCCTATGAAGCCAGTCCGGATGGAATGGCTGCCACTCCGGTCAGTACCAGTCCTTATAAAGTCACCGATTATGTGAGCGGGTATATTCTGACACTGGAAAAAACGGACAGCTACTGGCAGACGGATGAGTCGTTAATCAATCCGCGTGACCGTGCAAATGTGGATAAGATCAATTATTACATTATTACCGAATCGTCTCAGATGACGACAGCTCTGGAAAACGGATCGATCGATATGAGCTGGGCGGTCAGAACCGATGATTTACCATCCTTCCAGGAAGGTGGAGCGAAAGCCGGTGATTTCTGGGTATATCAGGTGCCGGACAATCTGGTAAGCCAGATCTTCTGTAACTGCAGTGAGGACAAGCTCACCAGCAATGTAGATCTGCGAAAGGCAATTTATTACGCGATTGATGCAAACATGATTCTGCAAAGCGTTTATAACGGCAATGGAATCGTGACACACGATGTGGCCAGACCAAAATGCCCTGATTATGCAGAGGAGTGGGCAAATGAGGACAATTACTATAGTTTCAATCTTGAAAAGGCAAAAGAGCATATGGCCGCTTCGGGCTATAAAGAAGGTGAAGTAACGCTGTCTTTGATGTGTGAAGCAACGGATGCCATGAGCGATACCGCAGTTCTGATTCAGGCTTTATTAGAACAGATTGGAGTCAAGGTGGATATTAACTCGGTGGAGTCTTCTCTGCTCAGCACGTATCAGAAAGATCCAACCGCCTGGGACCTCTTAATTATTTCGAAGGCAGCGTCAAACTATGTGACGACCTGCTGGAAAAACTGTTTCTCACAGACTTATTTTACGTGGGGAGGAACGATCAATTTTGCTTACGATGATGAACTTCAGAAACGCATCGACGCAGCCCGTCTCTTAAGCACCCACACGGATGAAACAGTACAGGCCGCTCACGACTATATTATTGATATGGCATATGGACATGGCTTGATCAATTATTATAATAACCTGATTATTCCGAAGAGCTGCAGTGAAGTAGTACTGAGCTACAAGAACGCGATTATGCCAGGTGCCTGTACCTATACTGAATAGTCAAAAGCCGCAGGCCCGCTGCCGCGGAAATAATCAGAAATAGAAATGGTGGAGCGTATGGGAAAATATATATTAAAACGTCTCGTGATGACGTTATTTGTAATCGTTGGTGCGGCAATTCTGATTTTTTCAATTATGTATTTTGTTCCAGGTGATCCGGTAACGATTCTGATGGGATCGGAAGCATCTCCGGCGGAACTGGAGGCGAAAAGGGTCCAGCTGGGCCTGACGGACCCATATCTGATCCGGCTGGGAAAATTCCTTTCCAACACGTTCTTTCACATGGATTTGGGAACGTCCTGGTTCAGAGGTGTTCCGGTTCTAACGGAACTGACGGGGCGATTTCCAAGAACCTTATTTTTAGGCATTATGTTTGTCATCATCAGTACCGCTGTTGCGCTTCCGCTGGGAATTACGGCTGCCATCCATCAAAATGGATGGCAGGACCGGGTCTGTATGGTGGTGGCTATGGTATGCACTTCCGTACCGGATTTCTGGCTGGCACTCATGATGGTATATCTGTTTTCTTTGAAACTGGGATGGCTGCCATCCTTCGGAATTGAACAGTGGCAGTGCTATATCATGCCGGTGATCGCAGGATCACTGCATGGAATCGGACAGCTGGCGCGCCAGACCCGTTCGAGTATGCTGGACGTGTGCCGGGCTGATTTCGTGACGACTGCCCGGGCAAAGGGGCTTCCGGAGAAGCGGGTGATCTATTCCCACATGCTGCCCAATGCTTTGATACCTGTTATTACAATCATCGGAGGAAGTTTTGGAAGAAGCATTGCAGGTACCATTATTATTGAGCAGGTATTTTCCATGCCGGGGATCGGTTCCTATATTACAACCGCCATTACCGGCCGCGATTATCCTGTCGTACAGGGCTGCGTGATTGTTCTGGCGATATTTATTGCTATCGTTATGCTGCTGGTGGATCTTGTATACGCCTATGTGGATCCCAGAATAAAGGCGCAGTACGTAGCTCAAAGTAAAAGGAGGAGTAAATGATGACCGCTTACACAGTTGGTGCCGGCGTCCAGGCAGGAAAAAAAGAAGGCATGGTTGTTCAGACCATGAAGAGGCTTCGCACGAATCATACCGCTGTACTTGGCCTGGCGATCCTGGCAGTTCTGATCCTGGTGTCTGCTTTTGCTCCGGTCACGGCACCCTATTCGTATACAGAAATGGACATGCTGCAGCTGAATGCGGCGCCCTCGCTGAAACATTTATGCGGTACGGATTCGCTGGGCAGAGATATATTAAGCAGGCTTATCTACGGCGGCCGCTATTCCCTGTTTCTGGGATTCTCCTCCTCTGTTTTATCCATGGCTGCGGCTATCGTGCTGGGTTCGCTGGCAGGTTATTTTGGAGGCTGGGTCGATAACGTTGTACTCAGAATTTGTGATGTAGTCCAGGCAATTCCCGGAATTCTGCTGTCCATTGTAATCTCAGCAGTTCTCGGCCCGGGGTTCTTTAATACGATTCTGGCCCTGGCGATCGGCGGAATTCCTTCGGGAATCCGGCTGACCCGCGCACAGATTTTAAGTGTCCGCAGCGAAGAATATTTAGAGGCGGCAGCTTCCATTAACTGCAGCTCCGTGCGTATTATGTTCAGACATATACTGCCTAATGTCCTGTCTCCTCTGATTGTCGGATTTACCATGGGAATTGGTAATACGATTATGCTGGCCTCTTCTTTAAGCTTTATCGGTCTGGGGGTACAGCCGCCGGCGCCGGAATGGGGGGCCATGCTTTCCGCGGGCCGTGACTTTATCCGCAATTATCCGTGGCAGATTTTATTTCCGGGAATTTTCGTGTTCGTAACAGTATTAAGCATTAATCTGTTTGGCGACGGGCTGCGCGATGCACTGGATCCCAAGATGAAGAAATAAGGAGAAAGAAGCTATGAACGGGGAAGAGAAGAAATTTGTATCGGTAAAAGATCTTGTCATTGAATATACGTCCGGCGGAAGCATTATTCACGCGGTAAACGGTATTTCCTTTGATCTTGCCGAGGGCAGCACACTGGGACTGGTGGGAGAGACTGGCGCGGGGAAAACCTCTATTGCAAAGGCAATTATGAGGATTCTTCCGGACCCGCCTGCTAAAATCTGCAATGGTGAAATCTTCATTGAGGGCGAGGATATCTTAAAGAAGCCGGAGAAGGACATGCTTGAAATACGGGGCGATAAGATTGCCATGATATTTCAGGATCCGATGACGGCGCTGAATCCTGTGAAGACCATCGGAGAGCAGATTGCAGAAGGAATTCTTCTGCATAATCAGATCTCGAAAGGCGATGCGAGAGACATGGCCATCGATATGCTTAAAATGGTGGGAATTACAGAAGAAAGATATGAGGAGTACCCGTTTCAGTTTTCAGGAGGGATGAAGCAGAGGGTAGTGATTGCCATGGCATTGGCCTGCAAGCCGAAGCTTTTAATTGCGGATGAACCGACGACAGCGCTGGATGTGACGATTCAGGCCCAGGTGCTGGAGATGATACGTGATCTTAAAACACAGCTTAATACCTCCATGATTCTGATTACCCATGATTTGGGGGTTATTGCAGAGATGTGTGACGAAGTTGCAGTGGTATACGCAGGGCAAATTGTGGAATATGGGAAGAAGGCGGATATTTTTAAGCATACCGCCCATCCGTATACCATCGGTCTGTTCCGCTCCCTGCCGGGGCTGTCCATGGATGAGCCAAGACTCCATCCGATAGAGGGGCTTCCGCCGGATCCGTCTAATTTACCGGGCGGATGCAGCTTCAGTCCAAGATGCCCTTATGCAACGGAAGAATGCAGAAAGACGGCTGTAAAAATGAAAGAACTGGCTTCCGGCCATCATTGCCGGTGCCTGTATGCGAAGCGGGAGGATTAAGTATGTCTGCTTGTATAGAAGTTAAAAATTTAAAGAAATACTTTGATACGCCGGCCGGAAAACTACATGCGGTGGATGATATTTCTTTAAAAATAGAAAAAGGTACCACCATGGGGGTGGTAGGCGAGTCTGGATGCGGAAAATCCACTCTTGGGCGGACCATTGTTCATCTGCAGGACAGTACGGACGGCCAGATATTTTTAAACGGTGAGGATATCACCCATGTACAGGGAAAACAGTTGAGAGTGCTCCATGAGAAAATGCAGATTATTTTCCAGGACCCCTACTCTTCCTTAAATCCCCGCATGACGATCGGTGAGACTATACGGGAACCGCTTCTGCTGTCTAAGAGATATTCCAAACCGGAACTGGACCGGGAAGTTACGAAACTGATGGATAAGGCGGGAATCGAAGCGAGACTGCGGAATGCCTACCCTCATGAACTGGATGGCGGAAGACGGCAGCGTGTGGGAATTGCACGGGCACTGGCGCTCGATCCGGAGTTTATCGTATGTGATGAACCTGTCTCAGCCCTGGATGTATCCATTCAGGCTCAGATATTGAATCTCCTGATGGACTTACAGGAAAAAGACAAGCTTACGTTAATGTTTGTCACACATGATCTGTCCGTTGTACGTCATATATCGAATTCCATATGTGTAATGTACTTAGGACAGCTGGTAGAGACGGCACCGTCGAAAAAACTGTTTCATATGCCGGTGCATCCCTATACAAAGGCTCTGTTGTCAGCAATACCATCGACAGATATTGACCGGCCGAGCAAACGGATTCTTTTAAAGGGCGAGCTGGCCTCACCGATCAATCCGAAGCCGGGCTGCCGGTTTGCTTCCAGGTGTATCTATGCGGAAGAGCGCTGTTTAAAGGAACAAAAATTAGAGGAAATCGAACTGGGACACTTTGTATCATGCTGCAGAGCGGAGGAATTTTTATGACAAAGGATTACCACAGCCGTTTTTATCACCGCTGTTTTGAAGGATATACGGAAAAAGAGACGGCTGATGAGACAGGAAAAATAAAAATCAACAGAGCCTATACCGGAGATTATTATTATCCGGATATGACGGAAAATGATCGGAGAAAACACAAAATAGCCAATGGATTCCTGTATCTTGCCGCTGTGATTTCCTATGTACTGGCCGGAATACAGAGGGTACCCTTAAACAGTGTCTGGTATATCGCATTGCTGCAGTCAGGGGTATTATTAAGCCTGATCTGGGTGACATGGCCTCTCTATTACTACATATCTTCTGAAAAGAGGATGACTGTCCGCATTTATAAGGATTCATCGCTGTGGCTGAAAGGTGTCAGTCTGGGATCCGCCTGTCTGCTTTTTGGGATCGTATTAACAGCGGGGACTGCAGGTCTGATTTCTGGTCAGGGCATGCCTGGAAAGAGTATAAGTGTTCTCGCCGGATACTTGTTAAGCGGAATCTCCATGCTTACTATCTATCTTTATGAAAGAAAGATTTCTTACTTTACCGAGGCGAATACGACGAAAAAACCGGAAAAGGGCGTTACAATTCGTTACTGAGGAAAGCGCTGAAAAGTAGGAGGAAATGATGGAAAAGGACAGAAAATGGAAGGCAGGAGCCGGAATGGCGGAAATAGAATATCCGGCCTGTTTTTTCCCGGAAGAGGGATTCTTTAGAATACACGATCCGATCCATGCCCGTGTATTGATACTGGAAGAAGAGGAACGGTTTGTCATAGTGTCGCTGGAACTGCCTTCCTTAAGGCCGTATACTCTGATCGATGAAATGAAGCGCGTAGTGAGAGAGGCAGTCGGTGTAAACGATAAAAATATCTGGATCTGTGTGACCCATGACCTGGCGGCGCCTCATGTTCCTGACAGAGAGACGAAGAGAGAAAAATATGAAATTCATATACGGGCAGTAAAGAACGCGATCAGAGAGGCCTGTACGGCTGCGGTCGGGAAGATGGAGCCTGTTCGGGTTTATACAGGAACCGGAGTATCTGATATCAATGTGAACCGGGATATGGAGACAGCGGACGGATGGTGGCAGGGAATAAATCCCGATGGAACTGCGGATAAACTGGTGTCTGTGGTACGATTTGCAGGGCTGGATGGAAAGACTGTTTCCGTTCTTTATCATTATGCGGTTAAATCTTCCACGCTGGAAGGGGCTGTTATGCCGGATGGCAGCCGGTATGTGACGGGCGATGTTACCGGGGCCGCCAGCAGAAGGATAGAAGAAAAACTGGAGGTTCCGGCCATTTTCTTTATGGGCGCAGCTGGGGATCAGGAGCCTAAATATCAGGCGGAGTTTGACCGTGTCGATGAGGCAGGAAATCTGGTCCATGTGAATCTGGGGCTCGAGGGCTTTCGATTTACGGAGGAACTGGGCGGAATCCTGGCGGCCGATGTGTTGAGAATCCTGGAGAGTATGAAATGCACAGAAGAATCACGGATGCGGATCGCGCACAGGGTGCTGTGGCTTCCGGGTCAGCAGTTTTATCAGGGAGGAAAACCGTATCATCCGGAGAAGGATTATAAATTCATCCCTTCCGAAGATGAAAAGCTGATAATAGAGGTTCTGCAGTTGGGCAGTACCGTATTTCTGGGACTTCAGCCGGAAGCTACGGCGGCGGTGGGACTGAAACTGCGGGAAATGAATCCCGGCTGTCTTCCGTTACTGGTTGCAATGGTTAATGGAGGGAAAGATTACTTATCTGATGAGACGGCGTACGAGAGAATGACGTTTGGGGCAATTCACTCTGTATTCGCCAGGGGAGCGGCGGAGCTATTTCTGGAATATGCGACGAAGTTACTGAAAGAACTGTAGATGGAGGAAGAAAATGTTTCCCAGACAATTAAGAGAACAGGCAGTCTGCCGGCCGGATTATCCGGTCGCCTGTACACAAATGGGGCGGATCAGAGGGATTGTGGCGGAGGGAACGTATATGTTCAGGGGAATCCGCTATGCATCCTCCAGGCGTTTTCATAAAGCAGAGAGGATAGAACCGTGGGAGGGAATCCGGGATGCACTCTGTTATGGAGCTCCCTCGCCTCTGCTGACAGAGGCGGCAGCGGCAGACGAGAGATTTATCCCTCACCGCTATGCGCCGGCGAACGAAAACTGTCAGTATATGAATATCTGGACCCAGTCGCTGGATCGGAAATCCAGGCTGCCGGTCATGGTATGGATGCACGGAGGTGGCTGGAAAAACGGCTCATCTATCGAGCAGTTTGCGTATGACGGAGAGAATATCTCAAAGTCCGGAAATCTGGTTTTTGTTACGTTCAATAACCGGCAGAACTGCTATGGTGCCCTTGATCTTTCGTCGTTCGGCAAAGAATATGAAGATTCGGTCATGGCCGGTTTAAGCGATGTGATTGCAGCCATGAAGTGGATTCAGGAAAATATTGAGGCGTTTGGCGGTGACTGCAATAATGTAACGCTGGTCGGCCAGTCAGGCGGTGCTAAGCGCGCCCTTGCATTAATGCAGACGCCGGAAGCAGATGGACTGTATCATAAAGCCGCGCTGGGAAGCTTCGCAGGGGAGCGTATGGAGGTCCCGGCCGGCTGGACACGGAAGAAGATAGCCAGGAGGATGGGGGAACTCACCGCAAAACAGCTGGGTCTTGATAAAAATTCTATTGAAAAAATAGAGGGAATCCCACATTGGAGGCTGGCAGAAGCGGTAAATGCTGCGGAGAAGATGTTAAAATGCGAAGTCCCTGACCGGTTTCGGTGGGAACCTGTTGCAGATAATCAGTATTTCTATGAGGATCCGTTTTTATCAGGTTTTCGGAAAGAGACACGTAAGGTTCCTCTGATGACTGGAAGCAGCTTTGGGGAGATGGCGAGCAATGCCAGAATTAAAAAGGGCGCAGGCAGCAAAAATTTCTGGAACGAGTCATATATACGTAAACTCCTGGAAGAAGAGTTTGGCGGGAGCACAGAGCATGTAATCTCTTTGTTCCGGCAGGCTTATCCAGAGAAAAATCCGGCAGATGTGCTGTTTATGGACCAGTTACTTCGGGGGAAGCTGCTTGAACTGTCACAAAGAAGAGCTGCCGAAGGAGGGAAGGTCTGGAACTGGCTGTTTAACCTGGAGTCACCTCTGGATGGAGGGGTAACCGCCTGGCATTGTTCCGAAACGCCGTTCATTACCGGAAATGCCTGTTATATGGAAGCTTCGTATATTCCGGGTATAACCGAAGCTTTGCAGGAGAGTATGATGAACGCCTGGACTGCTTTTGCAAAGGAGGGAGATCCAAATGCCTGCGGGCTTCCGAATTGGCCCTGTGTGGAAGCAGATAAGATACCGACGATGATATTCGACCGGGATATTACGGTTATGACAAACCATGACCGCGAGTTGTTTTGCATGTTAAAGGATATGCGGGAAAAATAACTGTTAGAAGAAGGAGGAACCAGGATGAAAAAACAACTGTTCTGTGGGGCGTCAAAAAAGCTGATTACGCCGAGAGAGGATCTGCTTCCCTATATGATGGGATTAGGTGGAGCCACGTTTGGGAAGATACAGGATGAGCTTTATGTACGGGTGATCGCTTTCAGCAATGGGATCAATCAGGCAATGCTGGTTTCCTTTGATCTCGACAAGGCTCCGTATCCGGAGGAAAACACGAGACTTTTGCAGGAGAAGACCGGGACCCCTGCGGATCATATTCTGTTCTTTGCAATTCATACACATACTGCTCCACTGACCGGATACCGTCCGTTTGAACCCAAACATGATATAAGCGGAAAGCCTCTTAGAGTACAGGAAGCAATCAGGGAATATGAGGAATTCGTGAGATCCCAGATGATCGCTGCCGCAATGGAGGCGGTGGAGAGTCAGAGACCGGCGAAACTCGGTTACCGCTATGGAAGCAGTTATATTAATGTCAACCGGTGCCAGGATTACATGATGGTCGGATGCGATGGCCGGGAATATACGGAATGCGGTCTGGGAGCTAATGGAGCAGGCCCGGTCGACCATACAGCATTTGTCATGAAAGTGGAAGATATGGAGGGAAGACCTATCGCGTTTTTCATAAATTATGCGGTTCATTGTGTGACAATGTTTTTAAATGACATTGGAGACGGACGATCCGGAATCAGCGGCGATATAGGAGGGAATGTCAGTCAGTACATGGAAAAAAGGTTTGAGGGAACCGTGGCTGTCTGGTCCAGCGGCGCAGCAGGGGATATCAATCCTGTAATGATGACTCAGACCATCTACCCGGATGCGGATACAGGAGAACCGGTGGGCCAGTGTCTGGGAAAATTGGAAGATTCCTGTCTGATTCTTCGGGCTATGGCAGGCCGTCACTTTGCAGATGTGCTGCAGATTATCAGAAATATTAAGTGTGATGAGGAGGTGGTGGATATCGGTTCCGCAATTGAATGGTCCAGAACGCCTGGCTGTGAAGACGTCCTGAAAAACGGACAGATCCGGGATGAAAACAGCAGTTATGGAATCCGCATGCACCTTTTACGAATCGGCCAGGTAGCTCTTATGGGTATCAATGGTGAATTGTATACAACTTTAGGGCAGAAGATTAAAGAAGTATCACCGATGAAACACACCATTATCATCAATCATGAGAGCAGTCTGCTTTTGGATAACCCCGGTTACATCCTGGACGACGAGACTATCTGCCGATGCCAGGCCGGCGAGGGCGGCCGGATTCCTGTTAATGGATTCTGCGGTGTACCGGATACAATCGCTGCTTCTCTCAAGAGTCATACGAAAATAATGTTTGAAAGGATCTTGTGCGGAAATTGCCTGATTTCCGGTTCTCAGGAATAGGGTGGTGTCAATGGAAAAACAATTGAGAATTGCGTGGTTTGGAGAATGGCATGTACACGGAAAAGACTTTGCCCGTAAGCTGGCAGATTATCCCGGCTGCAGCGTATACACCGTTGGGTGCGATAATTATGAAAAGATTCTTGCAGATCCCCTTATAGATGCGGTCATGATTACGTCTGCCACAGCAGATCATGGCAGACTGATTACCGCGGCGGCCGCCGCAGGTAAGCATGTCTTTGTGGAAAAGGCGCTGGCCGTGTCCAATCAGGAGGCTTATGAGATCCGGGAGGTTGTTGAAAAAAACAACATCCATTTTACCATGTCAGACCCCGTCATGAAGGGTCCTCAGATGTTTGTCAAGAAACTTACCGATGAGGGAGTTCTCGGAAAAATAACGAATGCCCGGGTACGAACCGTCCATCCGCTTGGAATCCTGGGCATGCATAAGCCGCAGTTCTATAACCGGACAGAAAGCGGGGGTGGGGCGATGATTGACATGGGCTGTAAGGCCGCCCATACCCTGTATGAACTTTTCGGAAAACCGGTCCGTGTATGTGCCATGTTTCAATCTTACACGGAAATGGGGCAGAAGAATGGAATTGACGAAAATGCGGTGGCAGTCTATGAGTTCGGTGGCGGTGTACTTGGAATCGCGGAAACGGGCTGGGCATCTCCCAAGTATCAGTACGCCCTCGATGTGTATGGAACGGAGGGTTGCGTGTCGGTATCTGATACAGAGGTGAGGTACCGCCTGAATACCGGAAGCTGGATTACCGTGCCGGAAGAATCGCTGCCGGATCCTATGATTTATCCTCTTACTGACTGGATCGACAGTATTAGAAAAGACCGCCCAGCCAGGAACTGCGGAATCGAGGAGGCTGTCCATATAACTGAAATGATTACGGCAGCTTATCGTTCTGAAGGGATGGCGATTACGATATGAAGAAGGAACCGGAAAAGATCTTAAACAGATGCTTTATTCATATATTTTTAGCTAATTCACTGATGTATTTAAGTCAGTGGATGGTAAATTCCCTTGTAGCTAAATATGCGGATCATTTAGGTGCAACGGCTGCGATGGTGGGGATTGTATCCAGTATTTTTGCCTTGACGGCCCTGATTTTTAAGATTGTATCGGGACCGGCCCTGGATACCTACAACCGCCGTGTGATTCTGGTTATTGCCATGTGCATTATGGGGATTTCTTACTTTGGCTACAGTGCTTCATCCAATATGCCCATGCTTGTGTCCTTCCGGTTATTTCAAGGCTGCGGGCAGGCGTTTACGGCAACGTGCTGTCTGGCTCTGGCCTCGGATACGCTGCCGCCGGATAAATTCGGAACGGGAATCGGCATATTTTCTCTGGCGCAGGCGGTGATGCAGGCGATTGGACCTACCGTGGGACTGGCACTCATGAATTGTCTTGGATATCATCTGACCTTTATAATTGCAGGTTTCATTATGGTAGTTGCCGCTGTATTGGCAGCAGGAGTCAATGTTCCTTATGAGAAAACGAAAAGCTTTAAAATCAGTTTGGACAGTATTTTTGCAAAAGAGGCACTTTTGCCGGTAGTCCTCATCTTTTTCTTATCTACGGCATTTAGTGTTATCAATTCCTTTTTGATCTTATTTGCCGGTAAGCAGGGGATTACGGGAAATATAGGACTTTATTTTACCGTTTATGCCTGTACTTTGCTTTTTACGAGGCCGCTGATTGGAAGGTTATCAGACCGGTTTGGAATGGTAAGAGTGGCAATCCCGGCGATGTTTTGTTTTGCTTTGTCCTTTTTGGTGATCAGTATTTCCACTAGTCTTGAGATGATACTGTTAGCCGGTTTCATAGCCGGTTTTGGATATGGTGCCTGCCAGCCGGCCATCCAGACGCTGTGCATGAAATGCGTGCCTAAGAAAAGACGGGGAGCGGCGAGCAGCAGCAGTTACATAGGCAATGATTTAGGGCAGCTGCTTGGCCCCAATGTGGCGGGATCAATGATTCTTGCCTTTGGATACCATGCAATGTGGCGGTTTATGACGCTGTTTATAGTTGCTGCGCTGATTCTTGTAATTATATACAGAAAGAAAATTTACTCAATAGAAAGAAATTTCCGGACAGGATTGGTACGATAAATTCAGCAAAGAGGTGATGACATGGGAAAATTATATGCGGGAGCCGCAAAGGTGTGTATGACGCCGCCGCAGGAGATGATGCCGGCTTACTTTCACGGGAATATGATTTTTGAAGGCGTTTATGAAGATATTTTCCTAAGGGCCCTGGTGTTTGACAATGGAGAACGGCGTATGGCAATGATTTCATATGAATCCGGAGATATGGCGAGGATGGATGATTTGAGATCTGCGCTGGAAAGGGAGTGTGGGCTCAAGGCGCGAAACGTATGCTTTGCGGCAGTCCATAATCACGAGGCGCCAACGTTTGCCAACACTCATAAAGGCGTAAAGAATAATCCGAAAAAGTTAGAATGGGTCATGAGATACGGTGATTTTGTGATTCGGCAGACCGTAGCATGTGTGAAGGAAGCGATACGAAATATGAGGCCGGCTCGCTATTCGGTGGGGACGGGAAAGAGCTTCATTAATGTCAACCGGGACCAGCTTTTTGAAAATGGGCTGTGGGGACAGGGAAGAGATTTTGAGGGAATTTCCGATAAAGAACTGGCTGTGCTCCGATTTACGGATATGGAAGGGAAAATCATTGGAGCCGTAATCAATTATGCGGTTCATGGTACGGCCTGCTATCAGGGGATGGATGAGAAACAGGAGAAATACATGATTGCCGGTGATTTACCGGGGATGATCAGCGGTTATTTAGAAGAGCGCTACCAGGCTGACGGCGCGGTCTTTTTGTGGACAAGCGGAGCGGCTGCGAATCAGAATCCCATCTTCTTCAGCCGGTATCAGAGGTATGAGCACGATAAAACTCATGGACTGAGTTACTCTATTGGATATGGGGTATGGACCTTATGCCGCCATTTAGCGGAAACTCAGGCTGTGGATGTGATCGGTGTGCTGGAGAACATGGGGGAAGGAAGAGAACGGGTACATATAACGGTGGTGGATAAGAAAATTGTGCTTCCGGGTCAGAAAATCATCTATTCGGATGAGGGGAGAGTCGCTGTGATGGCCCGTGCGGATACTGCCTTTTGCGGGACCGTTTTAGAGGGAGAGCCGGTAGAACTGGAGTTAAAATTAGTGACACTGGATGATTATGCCTTCTTTGGATTAAATGGCGAACTGGACTGTGGGATTGGAATGCGTTTAAAGGAGTGCGCACCGCTTAAACATACGTTTATCATTACTCACACCGGTGAAAGAGCCGGATATTTGCCCGATAAGCGTGGATATGACAATCACACACAGGAGTTTTACGCTTCTAATGTAAAAGACGGATGTACGGAGGAAAACTTAATTCCGGCAGCTATGGAGATGTTTTGGCAGCGGCTGGCAGATTAGACCGGCACTAAAGGAATGACAATGAACGAGATGACAAAAAAAGAAAAAGTAGGTATGGATATGACGGAAGGGGCCGTGATGAAGACTCTTCTCCTCTTTTCCATACCACTGGTTACGGCCAATCTGCTTCAGGAATTTTACTCCATGGTAGATCTGATGGTAATCGGAAAATTTGTGGGCAGTATTGGAACCGTCGGAGTTTCAACAGGGGGAGAGATTGCGGATATTCTGACTCCGGCCGCTATGGCTCTGGCAGCGGCCGGACAGATCTATATTGCTCAGCTGACCGGTGCCGGAGATAAAAAGCGAACGAGAGAGACGGTGGGGACCCTGCTTACCGTAATGCTGGGGATTGCAGTTGTCTTTTCTGTTTTGATACAACTGTTATGCTCTTATCTTCTGGATCTGCTTAACTGTCCGCAGGAAGCCATGAGCGAGGCCATCGCTTATCTTCGGATTACTGCTTTTGGGATTCCATTTATATTCGGATATAACGGAGTATGCGGAGTGCTCAGGGGGATGGGGGAATCGAAAAAACCGCTGTTTTTTATATTAATTGCAGCCACGGTAAATATTTTTCTGGATTTACTGTTGGTAGCGGTTTTTCATATGGGAACCGCAGGAACCGCGATTGCGACCGTTCTGGCCCAGATTGGAGCGTGTGTGGCAGCATTTGTCTATCTTTATCTGGAGAAAGAGCAGTTCGGTTTTGAATGGAAGCTTTCCTATTTTCAGATTCGTAAGGAGGCGGCCTTGATCCTGCTTCGGTTGGCGGTTCCGAGGATATTCCAGTCCTGTTGTATCCGTTTTTCCCTTTTATGGTGCAATTCCAATATCAACAGTTACGGAATGACGGCATCTGCGACAAACAGCATTGGTAATAAACTTCAGAAGATATCCACAACGGTATTGACTGCAATCGACACGGGATCAGGAGCCATGATCGGTCAGAATATGGGCGCGAAGAAGACGGACCGCGTGAAGAAGATTGTGCTTTCTACACTGACGGTTACGCTGACAGCAGCGACAGCAGCTTCCTTACTGGCAGTCCTGTTTCCGAAGGAATTGTTCGGTATCTTTACCAAAGATGCCGGAGTGATGGAGATGGGGGTTACGTATCTGCGAATCATGGTGATCACCTTTTATTCTGCTGCGCTTCTTGGGACTTTTCAGGCAGTGGTTACGGGAGTTGGTTTTGCATCCTTTGGCTTCGTAATAGGGATGCTGGATGGCGTGGTATGCAGGATTGGCTTCAGCCTGTTTTTTGTTTCTGTGATGAAGTGGGGAGTGGTAAGTTATTTTATGGGACACGCGATGGCAAGGCTGATCCCATTTGTATTGTCCTTCCTTTACTATGTCAGCGGCCGGTGGAAACATCGGAAACTGCTGACGGAATTGTAAAAATGTATGGAGGAGTGAGACTCTGGTGCCGGTATTGAGAGATGCAGAGTACTAAAGTTATTCCCCAAAAGCTGCTGAAGCAAAATTTGCATCAGCAGCTTAGGTCTATTCCATATAAACAAAATTATCAGTAGAAATCATCAATGAAATGTCTCAACCTCGAAACCCACGATTTCTCCTAGTTCCTGAAGCTCTTTGACGTGATTGCCATAGATAATGGCCTGGTGATGGCCGTAGCCGCCCTTTACCAGGGCATGCCGGAATTCTCTGGCGCCGCCTTCAATGTCGTAAAATACAGCCGGACTGCAGTAGACTGGACGGAATTCACAACCCAGCGTGTGTCCTACAGCCACAATCATTTTTGTGCCGTCCCGGTTAAAGCGCCCCATAGTTACGGTCTGGCCGTCTTCCTCGGCCATGTTTACCTGGTAGTGGGTTCCCCAGCCCTGAGTTGTGAAATGACCAAGTTCATAATTCTGCTCCGGCTGGTCGTAACCACGCATTTTCCGTACAGGTACGGCATGATGGATTTCCAGGACATCATGGTCAAAAGTCCGCCCGAGTTCAGGAAGCAGCTTCTGCATACCAAGATGTCCCAGATCCTTCGTCCCGGCGGGAATGAGAACAGGGTTACCCATAAATACGCTCTGGCGGGTTAAGTACATCATCATCATCATGGCCATCCAGACGGCTAAATCTTCTTCGCAGGTGGAGGGAATCCGATCATCTTTATTGAGAGAATGAGTCATACAGGGCACGAATTTATGCTCCTGAGGAAAACGGCTCGCACAAAGTTCTTTGCATGGAGTGGTGAACGCATTGCATTCATATTCTTCCATCATATTCCGAACCGCATGGAAATAACGCAGATCATTGCAGAGAAAATCTTCGGTTGTGTCTGTCTTGTCCGCATTTTCCAGTAAGGCCTTCGCTTCCCTGTGTATGCCTTCATCAATCTGAACATTTTCAAAGTATTTGAATATCTGACGAAAATCTATTCGATTGTTACGTATACCGTACCGTTTATACAAATCGACGAGGTCACCGCAACCGGTATTAACGGAAGTCGGAATCTGTTCCGTGTTGGACAGGATCAGGACTTTTGTGCTGGCAACGGCTTTTCGCACCTGGAGACAAGTGAGCAGCCTGTTATATTCCTCATAATCGTGCGCCATGTAGGCGTCGAGCCCTATCTGGCGGTAATAACTTGCCACATCGAGAGGAGTCGGGCCTAAGTCGATCATGGAGACCGGTTTCTTAAGACGTTCAATTCCCGGTATCCGATATGTAATCAGATACAAATCTACCAGATGGTTTTCAGGCATTAATTTGTCAAATTCGGAATCTTTTACAACGAAACTTTCGCCGAATTCCAGATAAGCCGGTTCCATGATGTTACAGCGTGTCAAATCCAGGTTTTCCTTCAGCTCCTTATACCAGAGGTTAAACTGTTCTTTTCCAGCTCTGCGTTCGTATTCGGGAGTGCCTTCCTCCCTCGGACCTACACGGCATGGGCCTTCCCACCAGTCAGAGTGAATCATGTTACTGAAAACCGGTTTTACATTTACCTTGACATCCATTGCATACTTCATACGTATTCTCCTTTTGCATTGTAATTTATTTTTGAAATGTACATAATTTTTTGTAGCATTTCAGTAATCCATTTTGTTTGATTTCCGGATAAATGACTTCATCAGATATAGATTCAAGAAATTCAGGAGGGTTACCGGAAATATCCTCCGGAGATTTTCCGTTGTACAGAGTCTCGTAAATTGCGAGAATTCCACATACAAGAAGAGAGTCACTTTCACTGGTGAAATGAATGAGCTTTTTCGTACAATCCACGTTAATCCAGATTGCTGTTTTACAGCCGGTGATTCGATTTATGTCTGTTTTAATGGAGCTGGCAGGATTTTTCTGAAGCCCTAGAGTTATCAGATAATCACATTGAGAGCCTGCATCCTTAAGTGCTGTAAACAGGTCCGTATACGTTTTAACTGCTTCGCCGGTGTTCGTCATCTATCGCCTGCCCTTTCTGCAGATATTCTCCAGTTGTTCGGCCAGAATATCTATTTCCTGTTTCGTATTGTAGACTGCCAGCGATATCCGGCAGATGTTTTCTTTTCCGAGGCGTTTCATCAGAGGATAGGCACAGTGAGAACCGCTGCGGATGCAGATACCTGCGTTTGCCAGTAATACTCCTACATCATAGGCGCCCAAATAATCTGTTTCAAAGGAAAGAACAGGGGAATCGGCAGTGTTTCCAATAATATGTACCCCGTGAATTTTGTCCATACACTCTCTGAGATAGGAGGAAAGTTCTTTTTCATGCTTTCTCAGAAGCTCGAAATCAAGCTCACTGAGATAGTTAAAGGCAGCTTCCAAGCCGAGCACTCCGCCTAAATTCTGAGTTCCCGCCTCATATTTTCCAGAATCAGACCGACAGGAAATTTCCCCTTGCTCCATTTCTTTTACCATGCCGCCGCCATATTGGTAGGGGACCATTTTATTCAGCCATTCCCGCTTCCCATAAAGAACGCCTATCCCCATTGGTCCATATACCTTGTGTCCCGAGAAACAGAGAAAATCGCAGTCAGACTCAGTTACAAAAAGCGGATTATGTGCTATTTCCTGGGCCGCATCTACCAGAACCAGTATCTGCCGCCGGTGGGCTTCTTTAATCAGCTGCTTAATGTCAGGACGAAATCCAGTCACATTGGACATGGCCGTTATGGCGATAAGTTTCGTCCGCTGATCGATGAGAGAAAGTACCGCGTCAGGATCAAGACTGCCATCCGGGGTGGCCCTTGCAGTCCGGAGCTCAGCATGGTTTTGCAGGCAGTGATAGTTCCAGGGATAGTAATTAGAAGAGTGCTCCAGTTCTGTAACAATTACATTGTCTCCCGGCTGTATCCAGGTATGGAATGCACAAGAGGCAACCAGATTAATGGATTCTGTACACCCTTTGGTAAACACGATTTCATCTGAAAATTCCGCATGCAGCCACTTCTGAACAGTCTCTCTGGCGTGGCAGATCATGTCAGATGCATGATTGCTCAATGGATAATTGCCGCGATGAATATTGGAATTCTCATAGGAATAGTATTGAACCAGTCTGTTTATGACCGCTTCGGGTTTCTGCGTTGTAGCGCCGCTGTCGAAATAGATAAAGGGCTTCTCCAGCTTTGAGAATATAGGAAAATGCTGCCGGATCATACTAGCATCCATGTGTGTCATCTCCTTTCAAATGAGGAAGCAGGGCTTCCACCAGTTCTTCTATAGTCCAGATTGCGGCTGCTTCATCGTCGTCCAGCGTAATGCCAAGCTCCTTTTCAATAAAAAGAAAGAGCAAAACTTTTTTGTGTGCGATCAGGCTGGTACGGTGACAATCCTGTTTTTGCAGAATTTGCCCAACAGCTTCCTTCGGCAGATTCTGCATCCTTATATCCTGGAGTCTGATACTTTGAATGATCAATTTTTTTAAGTCAGTGTCAGTATTGTCTGTAGTCATCAATTTCAGGTAAACGACCTGACGCAGGGAAGGGAGCAGGTCCTCTACAGTCAGCTTGTCTTTAGTCCTGTCTTTTATTTTGTGAAGTATTAACGCAGCCTTGTCAGTATTTTTAATGAGTTCATCAACAATCATCTCCATTCACTCCCCTTCGATTTCCTTTACACGAATTATAAACAATTCGGAAATGTATTTTTTTGCAGCTTGTATTGTTTTTTTGCATTTTTACCGTTGCATAAGGAAACACGGAATGAGGTCTTCCACGAATCGGCTGTTCATGGTAAAATAAACAGATAAGTGGCATGGAGGTACGAAATGGATAAAGCATATGCGAGATATACGGAAAAACTGCCAGGAGAATTTTCCATAAAGCATAAGATTACGGAGAAGTTGGAGGTGAGAAATTTTCACCTGCATAAACAACTGGAGATAGTATTTGCCCAGACTGGTAATTTGAAATGCAGGTTCGAGTCCGGAGTGATAGATGTCCCGGAAAATGGGATTATTTTGTTTAATCAGATGGATCTCCATTATAATTTTCTGCAGGAGGATTCGGGGACCTGTGACCGTTACGTCATTTACTTTTCGCCGGGCTATATCTCTGATTTCTCTACACCGGAGCTTAATCTGTTGGAATGTTTCCTGCCCAGATCGGACAACAGGCCTGTAGTGTTGACAGTGCCGAAGGAACACTGGCAGGGATTTACGCATCTGTTAAATAAGATGATTGCGTATCATGACGCAAAAGAGGAGGAAGGCCTCACACCCGGCAGTAAAAAGATGCACATGAAATTTCTATTGGGGGAATGTCTTCTGCTTATCAATGATCTGTCTCTCGAGCAGTATGGCGCCCGTGATTCTATTACTTATCAGAACCATGCCCAGATTGTTTATGATATCTATGAATACGTCGGAAGTCATTATAACGAAGAATTAAGTATGGATGATGTATGCAAATTATTTCTGATTGGCAAGACACAGTTATACAATATTTTTAAAGAGATATCGGGAATGACAGTCAGCGAATATATTACGGAATATCGGATAACAAAGGCAAAAGACTTTTTGATTAACAGCGACTGTTCTATTGAGATGATTAGTCAGGCTGTTGGATATCAGAATGTCAGTTCATTTTCCAGAGCGTTCAAAAGCAGAGCTGGATACAGCCCGATACAGTATCGAAAGAAACAGACGATTTAGCCAGTGAAGAAGAGGAAATGAAGAGAAGCTGTAAAAGCATCTTTTCCTTTCTTCTTATTTTTTGTGAAGATCGTAAAATCAATAATTATTGTAAAACGAATAAAATGCAAAAAAAAGGCACAATCTGCAAAAAAAAGTATCGTTTTTTTGTTTACAATACCAATAAATTGATGGTATAAAGAGAAAAAATGTAGCAAATGACGATGAACTGCAAGGGAGGTGATTACACATATTTTAGAATCAAACATTTTGTAAAAGGAGAAGGATAAAGAGATGAAAAGTTTTGAACGCAAAATATTTCCCTATTTAATGCTGGCGCCTACACTGCTGGTATTCGGTGTGTTTTTATTTTATCCGGCGCTGAATGGAGTATGGATTTCACTGACGAAGTGGGATGGGGTAAATCCACAGAAATTTATCGGTTTTCAGAACTACTTAAAGCTGGCGGCAGATAAGAATTTTTGGGAATCATTTGCTAACACGCTTCTGTTTACCGCATTTTCCGTTCCATTGATTTATGCGGCGGCGCTGGGACTTGCCGTGCTGTTGACAGGGGAGATAAAAGGAAGCAACTTTTTTCGGGCAGTCTTTTATTGGCCAACCATGATTTCCAGTATTGTAGTAGGTTTGACATGGCGTTTTTTATTGGGGGAAGATTTTGGCGTGGTGAATTATCTTCTGACATTGATGGAAAAGTCTCCGGTTAAATGGCTGACCGATGCGAGAAATGCGATGATGGTTATTATTCTCGTGACTGTATGGAGCATGGCGGGATATTATATGGTGATGTTTGTGTCTGGTATAAAGGGAATATCTCAGACCTATTATGAAGCGGCACGGATCGATGGCGGCGGAGCCTGGCAGCAGTTCTGGTATATTACGCTTCCCTTGCTGAAACCGACCAGTTTACTGGTCATTGTCCTGTCCACAATTAATGTTATTAAAACCTATCCTCTCGTCTTTGCTTTGACACAGGGAGGACCCGCGGGTGCAACCAAATTTATGGTACAGACCATACAGGAAACCGGATTCGAAAAGAGCCAGATGGGGTATGCCAGTGCGATGACGATGGTTCTGTTCCTTGTATTATCGATGTTTACTTCCGTACAGTTTAAGGTGAACAGAGGAGGTGAGCAGGATGTGGAATAAAAAGATCAGATCAGCGTGTCAGACATTACTTAAATGGATTCTGCTGGCGGTTCTGGTGTTCATATTTCTGATGCCGATCATCTGGGTGATCTGTTCTTCCTTTAAGAGCCCCGGAGAACTGTTTCAGTGGCCGCCAACCTTATTTGGAAACCATCCTTCTCTGGATAACTATATTCTCGCTATGCAGAAAGGGGATTTCGGACGTTATTTCATCAACACGGCGTTTGTCAGTATCACGACTACGTTTCTGACAGTCTGTTTTAATGTGATGGCGGGATATACTTTTGCAAAATACAGATTTAAGGGAGCCGGAATTCTGTTTGGAATTGTGCTGGCGACACTAATGGTTCCTTTGGAAGTAATTATGATACCGATTTTTAAAGTTATTGTGGCGACCAATCTGTACAACAGCTTATGGGGACTCATTATTCCGGCAGCTTCGTCTCCAACAGCAGTGTTTCTGGTCCGGCAGTATTATGTGGGAATCCCGGATGCCTATATGGAGGCTGCACGCATCGATGGAGCATCAGAATTTAACATTTTTATGAGGATCATGCTTCCTCTGGCAAAACCGGTGGTCTCTGTGCTGTGTATCTTTTCCTTTATGTGGCGGTGGAACGATTATCTTTGGCCCAAACTGGTGATTAACAGTAAGGCAAGATACACCATACAGCTTGCTCTGGCCAATTACTCGGGAGAGTATTCCGTGGACTGGAACAGTCTTCTGGCGATGTCGGTGATTTCCATGATCCCGGTAATCATAGTATTTCTGACGCTTCAAAAATACATCATTGGCGGGCTGACTGCCGGCGGTGTAAAAGGATAAATGGATTCTGGAGGATAAGAAATGAATTATTTAGAATATCCGCTGTTTGCAGAAGGGTACATAAACCGTTTCCTGATAACCGGCGTATATACGAAGAGGCAGCAGTTTGAAAAGGCAGTATTGCAGGGACGGGTAAACGAGTGGCTGAAAAAAGGTTTTGCGATCCATGAAAATCCGTGCCGAAACGAATTTGTATCTGAGAGGAGAAAATCATTGCCGGAATACCTTGACCTGCATGACTGTAAAAATGGGGATCAGGTCACTGTGTTTAATCAGAGGCAGCCGCTGAGCGTATATTTTCCATTTGGTAATACAGGAGTCGATGCATCCGGTTTTTATTATGAACCCACATATCTGCGGATGTACGGTTATGTGGAATTGTATTCGGAATCAGCGGATGAAATGGTGTTTGAGCTGGAGACATGCGGCGGGATTACTTTATGGGTCAACGAAGGTTTTGTGACGGATTTTACTCCTTTTACCCGAAACCTTGTAAAGCGCACACAGATTACCGTATCGCTTAAAAAGGGGAATAACCGGCTGCTGGTCTGTCTGGATGATTTGGCGGAGCGGGATACCGATTTTTATTTTCGGATTAAATGTATTGGAAACCATGGATTAAAGATGAGAATTCCGGCAGACAGTGCAGTACGGGAGACGGTCCTGGACCAGATAGAGGAATGCCTGAATCAGATATATTTTGACCGCGAAGTGTATATAAGCGAAAACGTGATTTTGAATATCAGAAATCCATTCGCTGAACCATTTCATCTGGAGGTGATTATAACACCAGGAGAATTTATAGAAAAAATGCAGGACTCCTGGAAGCTGATCCTTACGAAAGAATACGAGATGATGCCGGATCAGAATACCCTGAATCTGCTTGAACCAGATGAAATTTCACCCGGCTATTATTACTTTACGGTGAAGGTGGATTATCAGGGAATTATTATAGCAAGAAAAATTGGAAACCAGCTGGTTTTAAGGGAATTTCTTAAACACCACGAAGAGAGTCTGCAGGAGCGTAAGGCTTGTGCCACAGAGGCCATATTAAAATATGCGCCGGAGAACACTTATAAAGCGGCAGTTCTCTTGCTGACAGGCCGGGATCAGGAGCGGGCAGAGTCGATCATTTTGGAAGAACTGGAAGGAGTGCGCAAGAGAAAGGACTGCTCCGACTTTCACTTTATCGTTATGATATTTATCTATCACCGGTTCTATTCCTGCATTTCTGTCCGTTTAAAACAGGAGCTGGAGAATGCCATGGTTGGCTATCGCTACTGGATCGACGAGCCGGGAGACGATGTCATGTGGTTTTTCAGCGAGAATCACGCGCTGCTGTTTCATTGCTGCCAATACCTGGCGGGCAGTTATCTTCCGGACCGGCTGTTTCTTAACAGTGGAAAATATGGAAAAGAGGTAAAAGTACGGGGGGAGGAGCTCCTGAATGAATGGTTTGAAGCGTTTTTCAGGGAGTTTATTACGGAATGGAATTCCAATGCCTATATTCCTGTTGATGTACTTGGAATCGGTACGCTGTATAATCTGACCGTACCGGGAAGCGGACTGCATGAGAAGGCAAAACGTGCACTGGATATGATTTTTTATTCCCTGTGTATGAACACGCACAAAGGAGCAGTCATGACCAGCTTCGGGCGGACCTATGAGAAGGAAATGAAGGGAAACTATAATGCGGGAACAACCTCCCTGTTGTATATCGCTTATAATACCGGCTATTTAAACAGAGCCTGTATTGGCTGTCTGCCTCTGATTCTGGGGGATTATGAGGCGCCGGCCGAATATCGGAAGTATGCCTGTTTAGAAGAAAATCAGTATTTGATTTACCAGAATACGCAGGGGTTCGAGCAGCATGTAAACCTTTATCTGTATAAGAATGCAGATGTGCTGCTTTCAACGGCTATAGGCTTTAAACCATTTCAAAGGGGATATCAGGAGCATATTGTCCAAGCCGCGATTGATGAGACGGCTCAGGCCTTTATCAATCATCCCGGAGAGTCCTTCCCGTACGGCAGCGGCAGACCCAATTTCTGGGCTGGAAATGGATATCTGCCTTTGGCAGTACAGATTCATAACACCAGTATTATCCGGTATCATATTCCAGAAGAAGAGCGGATCGATTATACTCACCTTTACGCGCCGATATCTGAGTTTTCCGGTTATTACGGAGAAGATGGAATCCTGATTCTGGAAAAGGATGGGGCTTATATTGCGGTCAGGGCACTTAACGGTTTGAAGATGGAGGAAGCGGGGCCAAACCGCTTCCGGGAGTTTATCAGTTATGGACGGGATAATGTCTGGATTGTACGAGTCGGAAGTATAAAAGAACATGGGGGAATGAGGCGGCTGACACAGGTGATGAAGCAGTTTCAGATCGAGATGGAAGATGATCGAACCAGAGTGGTAGATGAAACGGGGGAGGTGTACTGTCTCGACAGAGAACAGCATCTTTTTATTCATGGTCATAAGGCATATGAGTATCCATTCACTGTAAAAGGAAACGTTGTTTTAGGAGGAAGCTCAAATGGTTAGTAAAAGCGTGCTGGAGGAAAAACTGAATCTTGTTACAGAGCGTATGCTGTCGTTAAAAAGTAATGGAATGAAGGAAAAATATCCGATCAGCCTAATCGATATCCAGTGTTGGGAATGGCCGCAGGGGGTCGGACTTTTCGGACTCTATAAATATTATCGCATGTCGGAAAGGCAGGATATCCTGGACTTCCTGATCAACTGGTATGACAGGCATTTAAAAGCTGGAATTCCGGAGCGAAATGTCAATACGACTTCTCCCATGCTGACGCTGACCTATCTTTATGAAAGGACACATAACGAGTTATACTTAGAGTTTATCAAAGACTGGGCTGACTGGATCATGAAAGATAAAAAGCTCATTCGTACGGGAGATGGCTGTTTCCAGCATATGATTACCGGTGATCCGAATGACAATGAGATATTGATAGACACGCTGTTTATGACCGTCCTTTTTCTGGCCAGGGCAGGCAGAATCCTCAACAGAAGCGATTATATGGAAGAAGCCGGCTATCAGATCTTAAGTCATATAAAATATCTGCTGAACAAACAGGAAGGACTGTTCTGCCACGGCTTTAATTTTGCACGAAATGATAATTATGGTGGGATTCTTTGGGGAAGAGGAAACTGCTGGTACACAATTGTCGTCATGGAACTGATTCAGGAAAGTGAAATTGATGGTGCGTTAAAACGATTTTTACTGAATGTATATGAAAATCAGGTAAAAGCGTTAAAGCGATATGCTGATAAAGAGACTGGATTATGGCATACAGTGATCAATGATGAGAGCTCATATATCGAACTTTCAGCCAGTTCAGCGTTTTTAAATGGGATTATGATGGGAGTGCGCCTGGGCATTTTGAATAGAACAGAATTCCAGGGACTGATCGAAAAGGCGATGGATGGTCTCCTTACCTATATCGCAGAAGACGGGACTGTATTGGGGGTATCTTACGGAACGCCAATTGGAATGACGTCCGATTTCTATAAGGAGATACCATGTTGTCCGATGACTTACGGGCAGGCGCTTATGATCCTGGCGCTTCAGGAGGCAATGGAGCCTTTTTGGCAGTGATATAAGATCGGCTGATATTTCCGGGATTTTCGGATGAACAGCATAAAATGAAAGGAGAGGGAAGTTATGAGGAAATTTGTATCTATGTTATTAACGGGGGCTTTGGTATTGGGGGCATTGACTGGCTGCGCGGGTAAGGAAAAAGCGGCGGAGAATGAGGTGAAGACTCTTGATGTGGTGTGGTTCAGCGATGCCAGGGAAGGGGAGTCGTTTATGAAGCTTGCCAATCAGTATATGGAAGCACATCCTGATATTAAGATTGAACTGATTGAAGTGCCTTACAGTGATCTCGATAATAAGCTTAAGAATATGTTAAACGGAAAAGAGGCTCCGGCATTAGCAAGAATGACAAATCTTGGGCCATTTCAGAATCAGCTGCTGGATCTGGGGGAATACGTATCAGATAAAGATGCATTTGTAAACAGCTTTGGCGAAGGCCTTCGTTTTGTGTATGATGGAAAAGTGATCGCGGCACCGATGGATGTGGGGGCAAATGGACTAATCTATAACAAGACTGCGTTTGAGAAGGCAGGTGTATCCGTTCCTCAGTCAGAGGATGAAATATGGACGTGGGATGAGTGGAAAGATGCAATGAAAACGGTCATGGAAAAAGGAGACTGTAAATACGGTCTTGTATATGACTATACACCCCAGCGTTTTACCACCCTTCTTTATCAGGCGGGAGGCAGCCTGCTCAATGAAGATCTGACGGCCTCGAATTTTAACACAGATGCCAGCAGGAGAGCGGTTTCTTTCTTTAAAGAGTTGCATGAAGAAGGAATTATCCCCACATCTGTATGGCTTGGTTCAGAAAATCCCAACAATTTATTCCGGTCCGGGCAGGTTGCAATGCATATTGGAGGAACGTGGCTGATCTCCAATTACAAAGATGAAATTACGGACTTTGAGTGGGGAGTGACCTATCTTCCAAAAGAAGTTACCCGCTCAACGGTTCCTGGCGGTAAATGGCTGGCTGCTTTCCAGAATACGGGAGTGGAAAAAGAGGCGGCGGAGTTTATTGAATGGATTTCCAAGGCGGAAAATAATGCGCAGTACTGTGTGGAAAACAGCTTCCTGTCACAGGTTAAAGGGAATGAGAGTCTGGACTATGAATATGGAAAAGAATTTTTCAATATATTCTCTCAGGAATTGGCAGCTACTGGTTCACAGCCAGGTGCTGAGTGGGGATATCAGGCATTTACGGGGGCTGTTCAAACTGAATTAAAAGAAGGAATCGTGGATGTTCTGGCTGATAAGGTTACGGTGGACGAATTCGTAGAAAATATGGATAGCAGGATAAATGAAGCGTTAAAAGAGCTGGAGTAATCAGAAAGAAGTGACGTAAGTGATACCCTGGCAGTAAAGCACAAAAAAGAGGTGCTTTGCTGCCAGGGTATTTTTGTTTCTGCAGATGTAGGAAAAGCATTATAAACAGACATAACAAAAAAAGATTACCAATTTGTGGGAAAATGTAGTAGAATATGAGAAAAGCAGTCAGAAAAGGAGAATTAAAATGGCATTCTATTATGAGGAACCGTCCAGAACATTCAGCGAGTACCTTCTGGTTCCGGGCTATTCATCGACAAAGTGTGTTCCATCGGAAGTAAGTTTGAAGACCCCTCTTGTCAGATACAAAAAAGGAGAGGAACCGGCGCTGCATATTAATATTCCCATGGTTTCCGCAATCATGCAGTCGGTGTCGGACGACAGATTGGCTATCGCTCTCGCGCAGGAAGGCGGCCTGTCTTTTATTTATGGATCTCAGACCATTGCCGAGCAGGCAGCGATGGTGAACCGGGTGAAACGGTATCGTGCCGGTTTTGTAGTAAGTGATTCCAATGTATCTCCTGAGATGACGCTGGAGGACGTGCTATCCCTGACTGAACGGACCGGCCATTCGACGATCGCCGTAACGGAAGACGGCGGACCAAACGGCAGGCTTCTGGGAATCGTAACCAATAAGGATTACCGTGTGAGCCGTATGACCCCTGACACGAAGGTAAAGGAATTTATGACACAGATCGGTGACCTCGTCTATGCGGATGAAGACACCACTTTAAAGGAAGCCAACGACACTATCTGGGAACACAAGATCAATTGTCTCCCCCTGGTTAATAAAGAAGGACAGCTTGTCTATCTCGTGTTCCGCAAGGATTACGACAGCCATAAGAAAAATGAAAATGAGCTGATTGACAGTTCCAAGCGCTACATGGTGGGAGCGGGTATCAATACGAGAGACTATGAGGAACGTGTTCCAGCACTTTTGGAAGCAGGCGCCGATGTGCTCTGCATCGACAGCTCGGAGGGCTTTTCCGAGTGGCAGAAGATCACCATCGACTATATCCGGAAGAATTACGGACAGAGTGTGAAGGTGGGCGCAGGCAATGTGGTGGATGCGGAAGGATTCCGTTTCCTGGCGGAGGCCGGAGCTGATTTCATCAAAGTGGGTATCGGCGGAGGCGCGATCTGCATTACACGTGAACAGAAGGGAATCGGAAGAGGCCAGGCAACTTCTCTGATCGAGGTGGCAAGAGCTAGAGACGCCTATTACGAAGAGACCGGTATCTATGTTCCGATCTGCTCTGACGGCGGAATTGTCCACGATTACCACGTAACCCTGGCGCTGGCCATGGGCGCGGACTTCGTGATGCTGGGCAGATACTTCGCCAGATTTGACGAGAGCCCGACAAAGAGAGTCAATGTCAACGGAAGCTACATGAAAGAGTACTGGGGCGAAGGAAGCGCGAGAGCGAGAAACTGGCAGCGGTATGATATGGGCGGAGAGAAGAAGCTTTCCTTCGAGGAAGGTGTGGACTCCTTCGTACCGTACGCGGGAAGCTTAAAGGATAACGTGGGTCTCACCCTGAGCAAGGTGCGCTCGACCATGTGCAACTGCGGCGCGCTTACCATTCCGGAGCTGCAGAGCAGAGCAAAAATTACGCTGGTTTCATCGACCAGTATTGTCGAGGGCGGGGCACATGATGTCATGCTGAGAGATTCGAAATAAAGGGGAGCGGATTGCATGGAATATTTCAAAGCATCCGAAGAACACGCAGAGCAGATTTATAATCTGGTACAGAACACCATTACCGCGGTCTATCCCCGATACTATCCGGAGGCGGTGGTGGATTTCTTTTGCAGCCTTCACAACAGAACCAATATCAGCCGGGATATAGAAGACGGCTGTGTGCGTGTGCTGTGGAACGACGGCCGGATAGTGGGAACCGGAAGCTGCAAAGGCAGCCATATCACCAGGGTCTTCGTTGCCCCGGAATTTCAGGGACAGGGGTATGGCAGGCATATCATGGAGAACCTGGAACGTGAAATTGCACGGAAATATCCCTCCATATGTCTGGATGCGTCCCTTTCCGCGGCTCACTTTTACGAAAGCATGGGATACAAGACCGTGAGACATGGGAAAACAGAGGTTGAGGACAACGCCATACTGGTCTATGAAATGATGGAAAAGCAAATGACTAAGAACTTATAAGAGAAAATATAAAAGAGCGGTTTACTGCGCGGCGGATAATACAATGTCCGCCGCGCTATACTGTTAATATGGAAGGCGTTTAACCTAACAGATCATTCAGACAAATAATGTTACACCCCTTGCTTTCATAATAAAGCAGCATCTCATCAATCTTTCTTTTGTCATAACTGGTAATGCAGTCTGACAGCACACTTACGCCATAGTCTGCCTTGCGCAGGTTGTAGCAGGTCGATTTGACACAGGCAGCAGCATCTGCTCCTGCAATGTAGAAATCACATAGTTCATTCTTTTTGATATAATCTGTAAATTCAGCAGAGCTTAACGCATTCCCCTTGCATTTTGTAAAAATATTGTCTGATACCATTTTCAAGTCCGAAGCTAATTCAGATCCATAGGTATCCGGTTTAAATGTCCTCGTGCCTGCGGATAAATTTTCATGTCTGATATAAATAACATGAATTTGATGATTGGCCGCCCAATCGATCGCCTGATTGATATTGTCAATCACGTCCTTGTAATTCTTTGTTATATCATTTTGAATATCGATTATGACCAGGGCTTTCTTCTGCATGGTGTCTCCTCCTGACAGGTAGTATATTTTGTTTGCTTTTTTATTATAGCCTGTAATCGTTGACAGCAGTATGGCAACAATCTATAATGGAAAAAAGAAATTTTGGAAGGCGGATGATCTGATGAAAGTGGACAGACTTGTAAGCATTATTATGATACTCCTTGATAAAAAGCGTATAGGCGCGCAGGAGTTAGCCGATCTGTTTGAAGTTTCACCCCGCACGATCTACCGCGACATAGATGCGATCAACATGGCGGGGATTCCTGTTTGTTCGATACCGGGAGTGGGCGGCGGCTTTGAAATCATGCAGGAATACAAGATGGATAAAAAGGTATTTTCTGCTGACGATCTTTCCGCTCTCTTAATGGGGCTGTCCAGTCTTTCCAACATCGTGCGGGGAGACGAACTGGTACACGCTCTTGCGAAAGTCAGGAGCTTTATTCCGGCTGACAGAGCGAAGGAGATCGAATTAAAGGTAAATCAGATATGTATCGATTTAAGTCCGTGGACAGGCAACAGCAGGATACAGCCATATTTAGAAATTATCAAATCAGCTTTGCAGGAAAACAGGCTGCTTTCGTTTGAATATATAGCCCACCATGGAAATAAAACCGCACGAACAGTCGAGCCGTATCAGCTTTTATTGAAAAGCAGCCATTGGTATTTACAGGGGTATTGCCAAAAAAGACATGATTTCCGTCTGTTCAGACTGTCCCGTATGGCAGACCTGCAAATGCAGGAGAAGGCTTTTGTACCGCGGGATTATCAAAAACCGGTTTTAGACTTTGCAGAAATGCTGGAAACGATGCAGACAAAAATCAAAATCCGTATTCATCAATCGGTGATGGACCGGGTGCTTGATTATTGCTCTTATGAAGATTTCTCGCCGGACGGTGATGATCATTACCTTGTCAGTTTTCCTTTCATAGAAAACGAGTACCACTACGATATTCTTCTCAGCTTTGGGGATAAATGCGAATGCCTGGAGCCGCTGCATATCCGCACGGAAATGAAGCGAAGAATACATGATATAGCTTCCCTGTACGAAAACTGATATTACATTTTACCACAATTTTTATTGTCTGCTAAAATTTTACTTGACTATAGGGTTACCTTATAGTTTATGCTAGGGGGACGCGAGTAAATCGTTAAGATATTTTCATCAGGAGGAAACGGGCTTTATATGAAATTAATTATTCACTACTTAAAAAACTACAAGAAAATGTTTTTGCTCAATGTAGTATCCGTACTGGGCTTTGCGCTTGTGGAGCTGGGTATTCCGACAATCGTGGCACAGATGATCGATAACGGAGTAAACCGCGGGGATCCGGCCTACATATGGAAGATGGGGGTTCTGATAGCCGCTATTTCTTTCGCCGGAGTTGCAGGCACGATTTTGCTGGGGTACTGCTGTGCCTATCTTTCGACCTCTGTCACCAGAGATATCCGAAATGATATTTTCAAGAAAACTCAGGAATTCTCACACAGTGAGTTCCACGAATTCGGCATCGCATCCTTGATTACCAGGACGGGCAATGATGCGTTTCAGATTCAGATGTTTATGAATATTCTGCTTAGAACTGCGCTCATGACGCCGGTGATGATGATCGGAAGCATCTTCCTGGTTTTACGGGCTTCTTTAAGCCTGTCCGTCGTTATTCTGGCGACGATTCCGCTGATTGTAGGCGGAGTGATTCTGGTGGCAAGGATTTCGGAGCCGATCAGTGAGAGCCAGCAGTCCTCCCTGGAAGACATCAACCGGATTTCCAAGGAGAACTTAAGTGGTATCCGGGTAATCCGTGCATTTACCAACGATGAGTTTGAGAAGAAGCGCTTCGACGGCGCCAATTCAAGCTATATGGGGAACTCGAAGAAACTGTTTAAGCTGATGTCTGTGACTCAGCCGGTCTTCTTCCTTCTTATGAACTTAGCCGGTATGGTAATCTACTGGATTGCCAGCATTATGCTCAGCGAGGGAACTCTGCAGATCGGTGAGCTGGTGGCGTTTATGGACTACTTATTCCATGTGATGTTCTCCATTATGCTGTTCTGCCTGGTTTTTATGATGTACCCGAAGGCAGCGGTCAGCGCCGGACGTATCCAGAAAATATTTGACGCAGAGCCGTCGATTAAAAATCCTGAAACCAATGTGCAGTTGTTAGACCACATCGATGATATCGTTTTTGACCATGTGGATTTCGTTTATCCGGATGGAGAGGAAGCGGTGCTTAAGGATGTGTCATTTTCGGTGAAGAGGGGAGAGACGATCGCCTTTATCGGAAGTACCGGGTCAGGAAAGAGTACGCTGATTAACTTAATTCCCAGGGCTTACGATGTCAGTGCGGGCCGTGTTCTGATGAACGGGAAGGATATCCGGACGTATGATTTGGAGAGCCTGCGGCGCGCCATCGGTTTTATTCCCCAGAAAGCCATGCTGTTTTCCGGAACCATTGCGGATAATCTGCGTTTCGGTAAAAAGGATGCCACGATGGAGGAACTGGTCCAGGCGGCAAAGACCGCGCAGGCGTACGATTTTATCATGGAAAAAGGCGGGTTTGAGGAACATATCACGGAGAGCGCAACCAATGTTTCCGGAGGCCAGCGCCAGCGTCTGTCCATCGCAAGGGCGCTGATTCGAAGGCCGGATGTCTATGTATTTGACGACTCCTTTTCTGCCCTGGATTTTAAGACGGATGCGAAGCTTCGCCGGATGCTTAAGAAGGAGACGGGCAACGCCATCGTCATGGTGGTGGCTCAGCGTATTTCCAGCATCATGGAGGCCGACCAGATCATCGTATTGAACGAGGGCAGTATCGTGGGGACAGGAACCCATAAGGAGCTGCTGGAGAACTGCCGCATTTACCGTGAGATTGCATTATCCCAGTTAAGTGAGGAGGAATTATCCCATGCGTAAAAAAATCAAAGAAATCGGAAGGATGCTGGGAAAACTGAAGCCCTTTCTGGCGCCTTATGCTTTTCAGTTATTTGTATCTGTTTTTATGATTGTTATCAGTATTGGAGCGATTACAGCCGCGCCGCGGATTGAAGGAATGATTACCAGCAGGCTGGCCGCGGACCTGGCAGATATGGCCTCCGGCGCAGAGGGCGCCCGCATTCATTTTGAAGTGATTCGCAATATATTGCTGGTGCTTCTGGCTATTTATCTTACGAAGACGGTTTCCCAGATCGTAGGCTCGTTCTGCCTGACTAACTCGATTCAGAACGCCATGCACGATTTGCGGAACGAGGTTCAGAACAAGATCCGCCGCCTGCCTGTCCGGTATTTTGACACCAACAGTTTCGGCGACGTACTGAGCCGTGTCACCAACGACGTGGAGGCGGTATCCAATGCGCTCCAGCAGAGCTTTTCCCAGGTGATCAGCGGAATCCTTACTCTGGTTCTGGCTCTCTGGATGATGTTTTCCATCAACAAACTGATGGCCTGCATCGCTTTTTTGATCATCCCGGTGGGAGCCCTTATAACCCGCGGTATTGTGCGGATCAGCCAGAGCCAGTTTAAGGCTCAGCAGGACTCCCTCGGTGATATGAACGGAGCGATTACGGAGCTGTATACCGGTTACAATGAAATACTGCTGTTCGGACAGCAGGAGCAGTCCAGAGAACAGTTCGAGGCGGTTAATGACAGCCTGCAGAAACACGCTTTTAAGGCACAGTTTCTCTCTTCGCTCATGAGCCCTCTCATTTCCCTGACGACGTATTTAAGCATCGGCGTTATTGCGGTGATCGGCTGCTTTGCCATCCTGGCCGGCACGCTGTCGGTGGGCAACCTGCAGGCATTTATCCGTTACATTTGGCAGGTCAACGACCCGCTGACCCAGGTATCCCAGCTGTCTGCCCAGATTCAGGCGGCATTTGCAGGCATGAAACGTATTTTTGAGATTCTCGATGAACCGGAGGAGACAGAAAAGTCTCCGGCGGGACTCCTTCCGGGACCGGCAAAGGGCGAGGTTACCTTTGAGCATGTCAGCTTTTCCTATGGGGACACACCAGTAATCCGGGACTTTAACGTCACGGTTAAGAGCGGTCAGATGGTTGCCATCGTAGGGCCAACCGGAGCGGGAAAGACCACGCTTATCAATCTGCTGCTTCGCTTCTATGATGTAAACGGCGGACGGATTCTCGTTGACGGTGTGGATATCCGCGATATGAACCGGGAGGACTTACGGTCTATGTTCGGCATGGTGCTGCAGGATACCTGGCTGTTCTCCGGAACGATTTTTGACAATATCCGATACGGCAATCTGTCGGCCAGAAAGGATGAGGTAATCGATGCGGCCAAGATGGCCAATGTCCATCACTTTATCCGTACTCTGCCCCAGGGCTATAACATGGTGATCAACGAGGAGGGAAGCAATATCTCCCAGGGAGAGAAGCAGCTCCTGACGATTGCCAGGGCTATATTAAAGAATCCGCAGATCATGATTCTCGATGAGGCTACCTCCTCGGTAGATACCCGTCTGGAAAAAATGCTGCAGAGTGCCATGAACAAGGTACTGAAGGACCGGACCAGTTTCGTCATCGCCCACCGTCTGTCCACCATTAAAAACGCAGATTTAATTCTCGTTCTCAGGGATGGGGATATTGCGGAAATGGGGAACCATGAGAGCCTGATGGCGCAGAACGGTTTCTACAGCCAGCTTTACAATTCCCAGTTTGCGTGGGGATCAGAGGAAGCGTAAAAACAGTGTTTTCGAAAAGCAGCGTCAAAATTTAATTTTTGATGCTGCTTTTTTAATGTCCTCGCTGAATTGTTTGCAGCAGCTAGTCCATGATCTGGGAAAGGAACTCGCTGAGACAGAAGAAAATCCGTGGTTATGGTATGGGTGTAGAATAAACCTCTTGACATGGAGTCCACTCCAGCTTGTATAATGAAAATTAGATCCATTCCTGAGCGTTGGAGGAAGCTTACGTGCCTCACAGGATTGTGGGTCACGAACAGCGAAGGTAAAAGAACAACAGCAGAAAAAAGGAGAGTACGGCATATGATTTACAGAGATTTTCAGGATTTAAAACTGTCAGCCCTTGGAATGGGGGCCATGCGCCTTCCCGTCATGGCAGGAGACGACTCTGCCATTGACGAGGCGGCCACAGCGGAGATGGTCGCATACGCGATGGAAAGAGGCATTAATTACTTTGATACTGCCTGGGGATATCACGGCGGTCATTCCGAGGAGGTGATGGGCAGAGTGCTCAGCAGGTATCCAAGAGAGAGTTTTTATCTGGCGACGAAATTTCCGGGATACGACCTTTCCAACATGGATCAGGTGGAGGCGATTTTTGAAAAACAGCTTAAGAAGTGCGGGGTAGAGTACTTCGATTTCTATCTGTTTCACAATGTATGTGAGATGAATATCGACGCATATCTGGACGAAAAATATGGAATTTATCCGTATCTTATGAAACAGAAGAAGGCAGGGCGAATTCGCCACCTGGGCTTTTCGGCCCATGGCAGCTACGAGGTAATGAAGCGTTTTCTGGAGGCATACGGCAGCGAGATGGAGTTCTGCCAGATTCAGCTCAATTATCTGGACTGGTCTTTCCAGGGCGCAGAGGCCAAAGTGGAATTGCTGCACAGCTACGGCATTCCTGTCTGGGTCATGGAGCCGCTGCGGGGCGGCAGGCTGGCTGCTCTGCCGGAGGAGACGATGGAAAAACTGAGAACGTTCCGTCCGGAGGAGAAGGCACCAGCGTGGGCGTTCCGCTTTTTACAGTCTGTTCCGGGGGTTACGATGATCCTTTCCGGCATGTCCGATTTTCAGCAGCTTCAGGAAAATATCCACACCTTTGAAACGGATCAGCCGCTTCAGAAAGAGGAGATGGACACCGTGCTGGCGATTGCGGACGAGATGCTTGGGAAGACTGCCCTGCCATGTACGGCCTGCCATTACTGTGTGAGTCACTGTCCAAAACAGCTGGATATTCCGTCACTGCTGGATCTGTACAACGAGCATTGCTTTACCGGCGGCGGTTTCCTTGCACCGATGGCATTGATGGCGATCCCGAAGGATAAGCATCCCGACGCCTGTATCGGCTGCCGCAGCTGTGAGGCCGTATGTCCGCAGCAGATTAAGATTTCAGAGGCGATGGCGGATTTTGCTGCAAAACTGGAAGCGTAGAAAAAATGCTCTGGCCTAAAGGGGTTACGGCCAGAGCATTTTTATGCTATACTGGAAGCACAAAATTTATTACAGAAAGGAATGAGGTTGTTCTATTGAAAAATTCCCTGCTGAAATTGAGAGAGAAGCTGACGGAAGCGCTTAATTCCGTACTCCCGATCATCGGAATCGTTATGATTCTGTGCTTTACGATCGCTCCCATTTCCTCCAGTATTTTACTGTGCTTTCTGATGGGCGCGGCCATGATTGTCGTAGGCACCATGTTCTTTACGCTCGGGGCGGAGATCAGTATGACTCCCATGGGCGAAAGGCTGGGTACGGCCATTACGAGGAGTAAAAAACTGAGCATCATCGTTATACTGGGATTCGTACTGGGATTCATCATCACGATTTCGGAACCGGATCTTCAGGTGCTGGCGGAACAGGTGCCGTCCATACCGAACCGGACTTTGATCCTGTCGGTGGCGCTGGGCGTCGGTGTATTTCTCGTCATTGCACTTCTGCGTATGCTGTTTAGCATTGCGCTGCCTCACATGCTGATTGTATTTTACATTCTGGCATTTGTTCTTACACTGTTCGTTCCGCAGAGCTTTTTGGCAGTGGCCTTCGATTCCGGCGGTGTGACGACAGGCCCCATGACGGTTCCGTTTATCATGGCTTTTGGTATCGGTATTTCTGCCATACGTAATGACCGGCATGCGTCGGACGACAGCTTTGGCCTGGTGGCACTCTGCTCCATTGGCCCGATTCTCGCAGTACTTATCCTCGGAATGATTTACAGGCCCAATGAAAGCGCCTACATTCCACCCGTCCTTCCGGAGATCAGCAATTCCGTAGAATTATGGAAGCTGTTCCGCGTCGGACTTCCTACCTACATTAGAGAAATTGCCGTATCGCTTTTTCCCATAATCCTGTTTTTCGGTATTTTCCAGATCGCAGTTCTCAAACTTTCAAAGAGAAATTTAAGAAAAATCATTGTCGGCCTCGTCTATACGTACATCGGCCTCGTACTGTTTCTGACAGGCGCCAATGTGGGCTTTATGCCGGCCGGTAATTACCTTGGACAGGTGATCGCCTCCCTGGATTACAACTGGATTATTGTTTTGATCGGCATGCTGATCGGGTTCTTTATCGTCAAGGCGGAACCGGCTGTTTACGTGTTGAACAAACAGGTGGAAGAGATTACGGACGGCGCCATTCCGGCCAGAGCGATGAGTATCAGCCTTTCCGTTGGCGTGGCCGTATCCATCGGAATCGCCATGCTGCGGGTGTTGACGGGAATTTCCATCCTGTGGTTCATCATCCCGGGATATGCGATTGCGCTGGGACTTTCCTTCTTTGTGCCGAAGATCTTTACGGCCATCGCCTTTGACTCCGGCGGGGTGGCCTCCGGTCCGATGACCGCCACATTTCTTCTGCCGTTTGCGCAGGGAGCCTGTACCTCAGTGGGCGGAAATATTGTCACTGACGCCTTTGGCGTGGTCGCCATGGTTGCCATGACTCCGCTGATTACCATACAGATTCTGGGCATGATCTATCAGATGCAGCAGAGATCCACACCGAAAGACCAGACATTTTCAGAGCCGGCACTGGACTTCGACCAGCTTGACGATGATGCGATCATTGAACTTTAATGGCAGTAAAGCTGCAATAAAGCAGCACAGATAAGATTCCGAAAGAAAGGACTGCAGTATGAGCGAACTGTATTTAATGGTTACAATCACGGAAAGAACCGCGGTAAAAAAGTTTCATACTCTGTACGGCCATCACGGGGCGGATGTCGCCTTTATAACCGTGGGTAACGGGACCGCGGTCAGCGATACCCTGGACTATTTAGGGCTGGAGGAGACGGAGAAGGCTGTCATGCTGTCTGTGGTGACGGGCTCCGTATGGAAAGAAATAAAATCAGATCTACAGAAGCATTTAAAAATTGACGTTCCGGGCACGGGCATAGCCTTTATTATTCCGCTCAGCAGCATAGGAGGCAAGAAGCCCCTGCTGTTCCTGACGGAGAATCAGAATTTTGAAAAAGGGGAGGAAAGCTCATTGAAAGACACGAAATACGAACTCCTGATTGTGATTGCCAACCAGGGATATACCAACATGGTTATGGACGCCGCCCGGGAGGTGGAGGAAGTCGGAGGAACCGTGATCCACGCCAGAGGCACGGGCTTAGAGCGTGCGGAGAAGTATCTCGGCGTCTCCCTCGTGGCGGAAAAGGAGATGGTGTTCATCGTCGTAAAGAGCGGCATGAAGAACCTTGTCATGAAAAACATCATGGAAAAAGCCGGTCCGGCAAGCAAGGCACGGGCCGTAGCGTTCTCGCTCCCCGTGACGAGCACGGCGGGTATGCGCCTCATGGAAGAGGCAGAGGACGATAACGATTAGGCAGGAGAGCGAAAGACCATGGAGCCATACTATTACAGCCAGATGAATAAGACAGAGCAGAGCGCATATCACGCCATGAAAACCGGTCTGACGGCGCTCGCTCCGTCCTTTGCGGTTCCGCGGCTGGAAAATCGGGAACTGGCGGATATCTTTTTCAAGCTCCGCCTGGACTGCCCCGAACTGTTTTACGGTACCGGATTCCACTACCGTTTTTACCAGAATTCCGGCAGCGTGGAGATGATACCGGAATACTTATTTGACAAGGGAAAGGTGAAAGAACATCAGAAGGCGATGAGCGCCAGAACGGCCAAGCTGGTTCGCCCGGCCGAATCCATGACAGAGTGGGAGAAGGAACGGTATATTCATGATTTTATCTGTACCAGCGTCCGCTACGACAAGCTGAAGAAGCCGTATTCCCATGAGATCATCGGCCCTATGGGCCAGGGCGTGGGCGTCTGCGAGGGGATCGCCAAGACGGTGAAGATTCTCTGCGACGCCCTGGGGATCTGGTGCATGATTGCCATATCCGAAGCCAATCCGGAAAAGGGCATCAAATACCGCCACGCCTGGAATATTGTGAAAATCGGCGGCCGGTATTACCATCTGGATGCCACCTTTGACAACAGCCTGGGCCGTGGAGAGACCATCCGCTACGACTACTTTAACCTGGGGGATAAGCAGCTGTTCCGCGACCACGAGCCGTTGCTCTATCAGGCGCCGCCATGCAGCGACGGAGACCATTTTTATTACAGGGAAAAGAAGCTTTCCTTCACAAAGACGGAGGATGTGGCCAAACGCGCCGCACAGGCGGTCAAAAAAGGAAAGCCGCTTATTTTTCACTGGAGAGGCGGTTATCTGACACGGGACACGGTGACAGAACTCTTGACTCTGATGGAGGAGGCCGCAAGGCAAAAGGGGAAACACGTCCGGGCGGGACTCAACTGGCCCCAGGCGGTCTTTTTCGCTGAATTCACCGAGGTATTGCCGGCAGAAGAACTGCTGGTGGAGACTGCGAATGAAGGGGAAGTACTCTAATAATAAGAATTCGGCGAAGACGCAAAGCTGTCTTGCTATAATCGGGATTAAAAGATGTATGAGAGTGGCCCGGGAGTCAGAAACAGATGTATTTTAGGTCTGAAACTGGCTTTTCAGGCACCTCTTTTTTATTTTCTTCTATTTAAAGAAAGGTAACGTGACCGGAGGCTTATAAGAAGATCACAGCCAGGCAAAAAAATCTTTTGATAGTAAAATTATTACAAATATGGTAAAATAGAACAACCATAGGTTGTCCCGGATCCCTGTAAAACATGCAGGGACAAAAAAGGAAGGCATGGCAGAAAGGCAGGAAACCGGACTGTGAAGGAAAATAAATACGATGATGAGCCATTTTTTAAGAAGTACAGCGAGATGGATCGCTCGAAGCAGGGCTTAAAAGGGGCCGGTGAGTGGTCTGAGTTACAGAAAGTTCTCCCTGAATTTAGTGGGAAACGGGTCCTGGATCTGGGCTGTGGTTATGGCTGGCACTGTCTGTATGCTGCTCAGAATGGAGCGCAATACGTCCTGGGAACAGATATTTCCGAGAAAATGCTGGCTGCCGCGAAGCAGAAAAACAATCATGAGGCGATTGTATACCGCTGCAGTGCCATGGAGGACCTGGATTTTCCAGCGGGATCCTTTGACGTTGTGATCAGTTCACTGGCGTTTCATTACGTCAGAGACTTCGAGCCGCTTGTTCGAAAGATAAGCAGCTGGCTGGCTCCGGAGGGAGCATTCGTATTTTCTGTGGAGCACCCGGTGTTCACCTCACGCGGGGATCAGGACTGGTGCTATGATGAAGAGGGCAGAATTCTTCATTTCCCCGTAGACCGCTACTATTATGAAGGTGAGCGGGATGCAGTATTCCTTGGCGAACACGTGACCAAATACCACCGTACACTGACCACATATTTGAATACACTGCTGGTCAACGGATTTGCATTTAAGAATATTATCGAACCGCAGCCGCCGGAAGAGATGATGGATATTCCGGGGATGAAGGATGAGATGAGGCGGCCGATGATGCTGATTATAGCAGCGCAGAAAAAGTAAAAACAGCCTGTATTGTATCTGTATATAGTACAGTGTATTTAAGAACGCGGGAAGGAAGATTTCCACAGAAAACATTATGAATAGAGAAACATCATAATAGAAAACACCATATAGAGAACATCAATAGAAAACACCAAATAGAAAACATCATAATAGAAAACACCATATAGAAAACATCATATAGAAAACATCATAGAAAACACCACACAGTATAATCATAAAGAAATCATATAAGGAAACCGTACACAGGAAGAAGGGGAAACAATGGCTTCAGAGGATGAACTTTTTGCCGAGTTTGGCGCAGATGCCGGTATGTTTTACGGCGCTCTGGTCAGAAGCACGGATAATTATATTTATATTATTAACATGAAGACTGATGTCGCACTGGTATCCCCGAATATGCAGAAAGATTTCGCGCTGGAAGGAAGACTGGTGCCGGGACTCGTTTCCGTATGGGGGGATCTGATCAACCCCAAAGACTTTAAGCGGTATTCCAGATCGATCGAGGCGATGCTGAACGGTGAGACCGATGTGCACGACGTGGAATACCAGGTGCTTAACCGAAAGGGAGAGTATGTCTGGGTATGCTGCCGCGGTGTGCTGAAGAGAAATGATGAGGGCGAGCCTGTTATTTTTGCCGGAGTGGTCACAGATCTCGGCAGCAAAGGCAAGATTGACTATACGACAGGGCTGTTTACCAACCGGGAGTGTGAGAAGGAAGTCGGCCGGATATTTGAAAATGAGGAAAACGCAGAAGGCGGTATCCTGCTCTTGGGACTGGACGACTTCGTGAGAATCAATGATTTAAACAGCCACATCTTTGGCGACGCTGTGCTGCGCCAGTTTGCGCAGAGCGTTCAGCAGCTTCTGCCCTCCGAGGCGGCCATGTACCGCTTTGACGGCGATGAGTTCGCCATCGTTTATCCCGGCGCGGGGGAAGAGGAACTGCGGGCGTTGTATCAGAAGATACATGCATACTGCAACAGGCCCCATAAGATCGATGACAGTTCGTATTTTCTTACGGTGTCCGTCGGCGTAGCCATAATGGGAAAAGACGGCAGCGGCTATCAGGAGCTTCTGACCTGCGCGTTAAGTGCTCTCGAGGTGTCCAAACAGAATGGTAAGAATACGGTCACGTTCTTTTCTCAGGATATGATGCACACCAGAAGGCGCGCGCTGGAGCTTTCCAGCCGTCTTCAGCTCAGTGTGATGAACGGGATGAAATCGTTTCACCTCGTCTATCAGCCGTTTGTGCATTCGGAGACGCTGCGGGTCTCTGGCGCCGAGGCATTGCTTCGGTGGTCCTGCGAGTCTTACGGCGTGGTTTCGCCGGTTGAATTTATACCGCTTCTGGAAGCCTGCGGCCTGATTGTGCCGGTCGGAAAATGGGTTCTGGAGGAGGCGGTGCGAACCTGCAAAAAGTGGCTCCGCTATCAGCCTGATTTTATTATGAATGTAAATATTTCCTATCTGCAGATGCTCGACGAGTCGTTTATCGATTTCGTGAGACAGATTCTGAATCAATACGATCTTCCGCCCGCCCATATCGTGCTGGAACTGACGGAGAGCTGTTTCGTCACGGATATGGAGGCGTTAAAAGAAGCCTTTAAGCTTCTGCGGAATTTGAATATACAGATTGCCATGGACGATTTCGGAACCGGATACTCTTCTCTGGGCATGCTGTCCCAGTCACCGGCTGATATCGTGAAGATCGACCGCCTGTTTATCACCGCTATCGGAGATGAAGAGAATGAATTTAACCGGTCATTTATCGGTTCGGTCATCCAGCTCTGTCACAGAGTGGGAATTTCCGTATGCGTGGAAGGCGTGGAACGGAAGAATGAGCTGGACACGGTCTGTTCCCTGGAGGCCGACTGCATTCAGGGATATTACATATCAAAACCGTTGCTTCTGGAGGACTTTGAAAAGAAATTCTGGGATGTGTGATTTATTTAACAAGATCAACGTAAATTCTCCCAGCCTCTATAGGTGGAAGATGGATCGCAAAAACAAACTTAGCGGCAGTGGCGGGCAGAATGTCGATTGAAATAACGAACGGTAAGAAAGAGGAGGCCGCTGGCAGGTCTCTTCTTTTTTACTTTCTAGGAAACTTCGCAAATCGGCCAAGATAGTGTATAATGGACTTGAAATAA
>ERZ773148.114-NODE-114-length-67002-cov-7.185206_pt1 | contig 67002 bp, 45 predicted proteins | sample MGYA00580846_ERZ773148 | MGnify/ENA primary metagenome ERZ773148 (study PRJEB29015, sample SAMEA2737879) | human gut metagenome | biome: human gut; feature: human-associated habitat; material: faeces | place: China | collected 2012 ... | reverse complement strand
GCAACCGTGCAGCAGCAGATTGTATGATTACCGTTCGTTTTGTGACAGAAGACAGGACCAGGGTCAATCCTGAAGCAATTAAATTAAGTCAGCCAGCCATGGAATACCATTTAACCTATGACAAAGCCGGAAACATTTATTCAGAAACTACGGGAAAGAGTGGGTTTGATAAACGCACTTTGAATGCCATTGTCTATCCTGATATTGAGGATAGTGAGAGTCACAGGCCATACGACCGCGGCGTAACCTGGAGTTCTTCAGATCCGGCGGCTCTGACGGTGGATACAAATGGAAACCTCACAGTAAATGACGGAGCACCATGGATTCTTGAAGCACTGTCGAGGCCTCCGTACCAGGCGGAGAAAACAGTGGATATCACAGCAATGACCCGTGATGGTATGCAGGCAGACAGGTGCAGGGTAACACTTAAGTTCCAGGCAAACTGCATTGAGGCGGAACCGGAAAAAGAAGTATTTACGCTAACCCTTACTTTGAACGGGCGGCGTTCGGCGCCGATATTAACCTATAGCGGGCAGGAGCCTAAACCGTTGAAGGCAACTATTTATTCCAATAATACGGATTTAAATCGCATCGTTTGGTCCACTGAGGATCCGGCATTGGTGACTGTATTACAGGATGGAACTGTGGCTCCGGTATTATTGGATGAAAATAATGAATTGAAGGCGCCCTGGATCAGGGAACTGTTAAAATCTGGGGCCTCCAGTGGTACAAAACGTGTCCGGGTAAATGCGGCATCGCTCAATGGAAAAATGAAGGATTCTGTATGGATTGAATTAAATTTCAAGGTGATCGACCATACCTACTCGTCCGGAGGTTCCGGAGGCAGCAGTGCCGGGAGCACGGGAACAACTACCGGTGTAACTCCTTCCGGTAAGACTACTGGACAGACTACAGCAAATGGTGCAGTAACCGGAACCTGGACGCAGACAGCAAATGGTAAATGGATATTTGCGTCAGACAGGACCTATGCGAATGAATGGGCCTACATCAGCAATCCCTATGCAGCCGGGAATCAGCCAGGGGCGTCCTGGTTCCGCTTTAATGAGGAAGGCTTTATGATCACAGGCTGGTTTATGGATCAGTATGGCAGCAGCTATTACCTGAATCCGGTAACGGACGGGACACAGGGGCAAATGCTTACTGGCTGGCAGCAGATTGATGGGATCTGGTATTATTTTAATCCATCTTCGACTGGGGGAGTGGGTAAGCTTTTGACCAATACCGTAATTGACGGAATCTACAGTGTTAATGAGAAGGGGCAGTGGGTTTCATAAATCAACAGCAGAATCTGCTATGAGGTACTTTGAAATTGGCTGCTGCAAAACTGACAGAGTAGTAAACAATGAGCGGAACTCAAGTTCCGCTCATGAAAATATAAGTTATTTGTTTGAGAGAATGGTACTCAGACGAATGATAATGGAATCCCCAAAGGAGGCGCTATGAGAAAAGGAATGTGGAAGGAATCCACAAAAAGGCTGTCATCTATTTTGCTGGCCGGTATGATTTTGACAACGACAGTTGCGCCGCCGGTTTTTGCGGTTCATACTTATTACTGGCCCGATGCCATTTCTTCGGATGCAATGGAAATAAAAAACTGGACATGGAAAGCAGAAGGAGAGGCGGCAGCATTAGATCCGTCGGTCGGACTCATTCCCACCGGATTATCGCAGCAGGAAACAGCACTGATGGGAGGCTATACAAGTAAGTTTTGGTTTCAGGACGAAAAGGCCAAAACAATAACAATTCCCGGTACATCAGCAGAACTCGATTTTTCGAAATTTCATCACCGTTACTTTGCCTGCGCAGACAGTCATAACACAGGTTTCTTTGCACCTGTAGGCGCACAAATTGCCTTTCAAAAGATGTATTATCCAACCAATAACCTGGGAGATTATCCGGATTTCTTAAAAAACGCTCCTATGGATATGAAGACAAAAAAGTTTGCCCTTCTTCTTATTGCGTTGATCAGTGCTGCTTATGAGACTCCGTCTTTGGAGGACCTGAGGGATTCTGATCGAATGTCCATGTATTATTATCTCCTGTGGGCTTCTATCTGGAGTAACGATAAGTATGTGGATCAGGGCATGTTTACAGGAGAGTCGCCGGAGGGTGACTGGGATTTTGTCCAGTATTTTGTAAGGTCAATGTTGAACTCCAGGCTAAATCCAGATCCATATGGAAGTACGGCAATTTACGATGCGTTTCGAGATGAAGGTCCTGCACAGAAGTATTTTTTTAACTGCTGGAAAGCAGCAAAGTTTCTGTCGTCGTTTGATTATTCTGTCGATATGGGGAGCGTACTGCCGGTTTCGGAGCCTGCACTGGGCGAGGATGGCATGTATCATATGACGTTCCAATATGGGGATCTCAGTGATTATGAGAAAGAAGTATACCGACGAATGACAGCGGAAAATCTGGCGTCGGGCTGGGCGTATTCCAATGATGGAAGTACCATTGATTTTAAGTCAGCAGATGGTGTGTCAGATGAAAATGCAATTGCCACTCTGAAACTTCAGGAAAATTCAGAAGAAGATCGTTTTTATAATTGTGGTTTCGGCGTTGGCGGCCTGGCCGGATTCCGCGGATGTGCGAAAAGAGGTAAAGACGGCGATTTTGGCTGGGGTAATACGCAGGTGTATTTTTCCGCAGTATCTGAACCGTTAGAGATTCTTGTGGGTGGTCGGGTTCCTTTAAAACCGAGCGGGGATTGGGAAATAGATGTTCACCGATATGAGCATACGGAGACCTGGGAAGCGCATTATAATATTCAACTTCGAAAATATGATTCTGAGACAGGACAACCGCTTGCCGGTTCTAAGTGGGATATTCTTGAGGCATTCGATGATACCCAGCTTGACGATACATCACTGGAAACCTCTGATAACTGGGCAAACAGAGGCGGGAGTCAGTTCCTGAAGTGGGCTGGTTGGGATTACGGAGAAGGGAATCCGGATGGAGACGCTGCAAACGATCCGTGTTCCTGGGATATCAATGTAACAAATGAGGACGGCATTCTCATGCTGGGTGATAATGAGGAAAATGCTTCTGAACAGAGGGCGCATACCGATATCAAGGTTTATACCTATACGAAGGGGTATTGCGGCGGTCATCCGGAACCGGAAATAGAAGAAAGTGGTGAACCGGATATTGACGCTGAAAATGAAGCTGCTGCGAAGGAGGCCTGGCAAAAAGAAGTGGACTACTGCGAGACTCTTGCAGAACAGGGCGGCTTTTTTCATTCCCTTGATGCAGGAGAAGCGAAAGAGCAGCTGGAAGCTGACCGGGATAAGTTCTATAATCAGTTTATTTCCCTGAAATACGAATACTCAGCAGTAGAATTGACTCCGCGGCCGGGATATACAAATCATGGAAGCCATACAGATGATATTCCAACCGAGATCAAAATGGTTACGTCCTCAGAGTATAAGGACAGTGTGTATGATAACAGGGAATCTAGTTTATATAAAATTAATGACGAGCCGCAAGGAACAGAGCCACCAGATGCTTTTGCGTCAGAGAACAATAACAATTTTGCAGAAAAGGGAACGTTGGACAATATAGCTACACCCTCTGACGCCATATCATCTAACGCCACCCCATCCAATGCCACAGCTTCCAATGCAAAGAAAAAGACCGGCCTTTTGACTAAACTGAAGGCACTATTCGAAGTGCCAAAAACTTTGATTGAGCGAATCATAAACAATGGATCTTTACTCATTGACGAAGATGAAGTCATGGAACGCGTGAATTTTGAACCCTCCGAGGTGGAGCCGCATGTACCGGGCGATAAAGGGATTACAGACCATACATTTATTGTCTACGATCACCGGACTGAAGGTGAGATACATATCAGCAAACGTGATCTTTATTTGCAGGCTGGGGAAAACAAAGATTATTATGCAAACGGTGATTCGATGGGAGATGGTACGCTGGAGGGCGCGGTATACGGCCTGTTTGCCCTTAAAGATATTAATCACCCTGATGGCTGCACCGGTACCGTATACCAAAAAGATGATTTAGTTGCAGTGGCGTCGACAGACCGAAATGGTGATGCCTCCTTTATGGCTTTCACAGAAGCACCGGGGATGATATGGAATTATAAGTCTGGAAAGATTGAAAAAAGGCCGGAAGCATTCCAGGGGCCCCAGAACCTCTATCGGAACCGAGCAGATGCGGATAAGGTCAAAGATATTGAAAATTATGTTGGTTTTGATTCAAAAGGTAATTCCATACATCTGACAGATTCCGTGGAAGGTGATGGATCGGGATACTGGAAATTCTCTTCCAATCAGTCTGGTATTGACGGCTTGAAAGGAAGCTATGCTGCATACCCGGTATCGGATAATGATAAGAATAATGGAAACTGCTGGATTGGGCGGCCTTTAATTGTGGAAGAAAATGGAACCACATACTATGTAAAGGAACTGGCCAGATCAGAAGGATATGAACTCTCCGTCAATGGAAAAACAAATACTATTACAAATGGCAGAGATAACTATGAAGGGGAGTATCACGAGGCTGACATTTCTATTGGAAAAATCACTCTCGATATGGTGGGAAATGGAAACTATTTTGATGTGACTGCTTATCAGGCGGATCATGATATTACGCTGCACGGGATTAAATTTCCGGAAGGAGCGGTGTTCGAACTATCCACCAGTGAGAAAGTGCCGGAAAAAATTACGGTGCCTGTTTACAGTACTGTATTGAAACCGGTTATGGCGGCGGCAGGTACCTTTGTCTACCGGTCGGGCCAGAAAGTGGCTGCCGCCCGGGGAGATGTTGTAACCTTTCCAGAAGGGCAGAGTTATCTCGTTAATGCCGTGTCAGATCGGGAAGAGAAGACAATTGGTGTCAAACCGATGAATTATCATACTATGGGGACACCTGCGGTGACAGAACTCTTTTCAGGAGGATCTCCGAAAGACTTTCAAGCGCTCTATAATATGGAACTCGACAACCTTGGATATAAAGAACCGGAGGCAGATGCTCCATGGGTGCGCGTAAAATTAAGCGGAACTACGGATACAGAGTGGATCCTCTCTATTACGGAAGCTATGAAAGCGCATGGCCTGCAGTATTTTAACAGTCTGCGGATCTCTGATATGGAGCAGACAGGTGGAGAACTCTATGCTATTATGCGTTATGAATGGAAGCTTTACGATGACAGCCGGGATGATGCTGTTTATAATCCGGAGAAAGACTGTCTTTATGTAAAAAAAGACAGTGGCAATGGATATTTTGTCTATGTTCCATACGATAATCTGGCCTCCAATCCGGCAGTACTGTCCTATCGTATGAAGAATGGTTTTTTGGAGCGGGCGACATTAAAAGAGCAAAATATTGATGGACTGAATGTGTCTTACCCGTCAAAACTCCCTGAATCATTTGTCGTGGTGACAGCCTGGACACCATCATACTGGATATACGCGCCAGGTGAGCAGCAGATCGATGACGTGGGAAATTTTAAATACTCCGAAGAGACTGTCGTAGATTATGTGGAGCAGGAGGGATTTAAGACGGTCGAAAAGAAGACCAGGCTTACTTCTGCATATGATACAGCAAAAGGAATCTATGTAGTTACTCTTCCGTTCGAAGCTTTTAAAGAGATGGATACTGTCAGGCTTAAAGTATCCGATGACGGGAGTGGGAGGTATTCGATCAAGCAGGCGTACATCGACCAGAGCTTCTTTGCCTGCCAGCCCTTGCAGCGGGAGGCGGATTCCTATATTCAAAATGTAACACTTACACCGCCGACCTTCGATCAGCCGTGGCAGGATGGAAATACAAGAACAGAACCTGCCAATGTGATGGAACGTCCTATTATGCAGAAGATAAAGGTCGTGAAAAATATTCTTGTTGAAGAAGGAGCCAGGTATGAGGACAATACATTTGCTGATTCCGGCCATGAGGATTATTTTACACAGAACGGGGGTGGGACGAAGGACAATGTATCGTTCAGACCTAATTTCCGTTTCAAGATCTACTTAAGATCCAATTTGGAGCAATTGTATCGAACGGAAGATGGAGAGATTGAATGGCTTGATCGAAATGGAAATACTGTTGATGTTACTGCGTATCGGGAGGCATATCCGGAGAGGGTACAAAAAATCTATACGAAGGTGCTGCATCGTACGGATTTACATTCCAGAAGATCCAATAGAGACGCAATCGCCAATCAGGAGCTTTATGGTTTTACGGATGGCTTGATCAATGAAAATCAGGAGACGGGATATACTGCAATACTGGAAACAATTCTGTCTCATGAAAAGGACGCCTATGGAAATGAGAAGGAGATCAGAAGACTTAATTATGAGAAGTTTTTTGATGCGGTAAGGGTTGCAAATCAGGATAAGTGGGACAAAGCAAAACAGGAGCGTACTTCTTTTAAGCCCTTAGCATTTATCAGACGCCTTCTGTTTGGAACTGCCGGTTCAGAGTGTATTTATCCGTCAGAGCATAATAATACGGAAATCCCAAATAAAACCAATACTTCTGAAATTGCAAAAGAAAACAGTGACAGATCTGATTCAGTTAGGCAGTTTGCTATTCAATGGTATCTGGACAGAGAAGTAGAAAAACTGGTGAGAGAAAACTTCACAGGTGAAACGGAAAGTGCAGCCGGCCATGAAGGCTATCAGGATGAGGTATATGATACTGCTCTGAAAGCGGCTGTAATAAAGGCCGAAAATTATTTAAAACCATTCTTTCATTATGACCTGGATGAGATTTATGCTATTGAGTGGGACAGTGAATCAGATGGAGGCAGGGATAAAGACAAAACAACTCTGAGTGCGGATAAGGAGGCCGCCGCTTTCGGATACTGTTATGGCATATCGGAATACCTTCCTTACGGAACCTATGTAACAGTGGAACAGCAGCCCATGGATAAGGAACTGGGAGATTTCCTCAACAAACATTATGCAATTGATGCGCCAAAGGAAATTGAGTTACCGGCTGTCTATGAAGACGAAAAAACAGGGGATGGCAAAACTCCGGAAAGACTGAGCCGTTACTATAATTACAACGCAAATCTGTCTGCGGCAGACTTAACAGCGAAATATTTTATCCGTTTTAATGAGGAGTGGCCGGGAGAAATTGATGAAAACGTAAAGGATTATGTAATCAAGGCCCATGGATATCTGGGGGATTATGAGATTTATAAGTATGGACTTGATCTCAATAAAATAGCAGGAACTGCATTGGGAGATCCTTACAAAACACCGCATTTTGAGATTACTCAGAGTGAATATGATCCGCTGAAAGATTACTATCATACAATTGTTTTTCCGGAAGAAAACGGAGGAAATCCGAACAGCCACTACCTGGCTGATGATGTTAATCATGGGGTAACTGCGCCTAATGGAACGGAATACGAACGTGACGGCATAGAACGGATCTACCGTTATGGGTCTGTTTCAGAAAATAAGCAGACCTATGATACTGTTTCCTATTCTGGAGAGTATGGAGCGCAATACCAGAATTATGTATCTGCTATGGAAGGTATGCAGACGGCCTATGATGGTAAATATGCCTCCATGCTGGTGCCATGGAGCATAACAGAACCTGTAAGTGAAGAGCATGATTCCATACAGAACCCGGATGGTTCAGCCTCCGGTTTGGGATATGGATACCGGAAATTTCGAAATACCTTTTACAGAAGCCGCCTGCGCATAGAAAAACTGGATTCGGAGACTGGGGAAAATATTCTCCATGATGGGGCAGTTTTTACAGTGTATGCGGCAGAACGTGAAGATGGAGAGAAAACAGATGGTCGGGTAAAGTTTTATAAGACGGATACCCTGATAAAGGGGTCCAGAGAATTCTTAGAGGCGATGGGGGCAAAAGAGATTACAAAGGCGGCCAGAGCGCTTCCGGGAATCGGCGGCCTGTGGACTGGAATTGTGGAGGCGGGAACCCCTGTATGCAGAGAGTCGGAGCAGATTACCATAGCGAATGCAAAAGGGCGCAGAACAGGGAAATTTGAAGCGTTTACGACGACACGGGAGGGGCTTCAGGCAGAAGAAGAGAACCCGTCAGAAAAATCCTGGCAGGATCAGAATACAGGCTATCTGATCACTCCGCAGCCGTTGGGTGCGGGGACCTACGTTTTGTGTGAAATGAGGCCGCCGTCCGGCTATGTCAGAACGAAGCCGGTCGCCATAGAAATTTATTCCGATAAGATTTCCTACTATCTTAATGGAAACCAGGACGGCCGGGTTGCCGCGGCAGTCTATGAGGATGGTACCGTACAGAGGCCGGAGGGGGCAAAAGATACTGCGCGGGTTTATGTGGGAAATACACCGATACGGCTTGAGATATCCAAGTTAAAGGACCGGGACAGGACCGTTACATACCGTACCCGAACACGAGTTGACGGAAGTGAAACGGAGCTGAAGGCCAAATATGGTCAGGAGAATCTGGAGTTTGCTTATAAAGAGGGGAGCTATTTGAACTATGCCTGGTATAAGGGAACCGCAGAATACTTAGAGAACCGTAAACTGGCAGGAGACGCAGTAGAACCAGTCTGTATAGATGGCATATTTGCTGGTTACGGCCTGATAACACGCCCGTTGGACACTGCAGATGATACAAACCGTTATGTTTCGGGGGCGAAGATGGCTTTGTATGATGCGGTCGAGGTCAAATCAAATGGAGACAACGGTGATTACGGCTACGACGGCGTAGAGGTGTTGCGGGACCGCAATAACAATGTGCAGAGTATAAAGCTTTTGGAAGGATATGCAGGAAACACCGTGGAGTTTGTCAATTTAGATGATATTGAAGGAAGCCTTAGTGGAAGTACCGGACACGGTACCTGGACTTACCGAACGGTTGAGCGGAAGGATACGGATATTCTCTACTATTCATTGGGCGGTCTAAGGGTTACAGAACTGGGAAGAGACGGAAAGGTATATGGCTATGACCGTGATGGAAACCGTATTCAGGTGCGTAATCAGAAATCTGTTTATGCTATAAAAAATGGCCATCCTGTCTTTGAACTCACCGGTGGTGATTTAGAACAAGCAGTCTATTCGTCCCTGGATAAATGTTTTAAGCTGCAGGAAGGGACTGAACTTTACCATGTGGATTCAGATGGAAACAGAGATGCAAAGATCGACCCTGCAACAGGAATGGCTTATACTACGGAGTTGGGGACGGACCAGAGGGGAAAGAAGTATGAACGGATTCTGGTCTGGCCTGTCAACGTATCAAAGACAGTAAATGGCGCTGTTATCGCACAGGAAAAAATAAAGACATACCGGATTGCATCAATTCATGCAGATACAGAGGCAGAGTATACGATTGGAACTTACGACGGAACCATGCTTAAAAAGTCTGTAAATCCGGTTGTTGGAAGCCATGGCCTTTCGGAATATTATCAGAGATCAGATCAGGTATATAAAAAAGGAGAGCCTGTGTATGAGATTGACCACGATTATGTGAGGTACCGGTACTATGATCTTTTGCCTGCGTTTAACCGGAATGCTTACCGGATTAATAACCAATGGGATTTACGAAATGTAGGCCAAAAGGAAGATCCGGCAGATGATAAGAAATTGTTTCATCGTCAGGGGGAAGCATGGATCATGGAAAACACGTGGATATCAGGAGATGAATATCCCAACGATCCGTTTAATGCCAATCTTACAACGGGGCGGGCAGACATGCTGAAACGCGTGATTCCGGGAACTTATATTATGGAGGAGGTGGAGCCTCCGGCTGGGTATGTAAAGGGATTTCCTGTTGGTATCACAGTGAAAGAAACAAAACAGGTACAGAATGCGGAGCTGGAAGATGAAAAAATAAAGATCGAGATCGTGAAAACGGATGCTGTGGATCAGTACCGCATAGATGTAATCAGTGATTATCGGGGGATATTAAAGACAACGGAACCAAAGGGCGCTTACAGTTACGGCCAGATTTCAGGGGCCCATCTGGCTCTTTATAAGGCCCGGAGGAAGTATACGACAGATACTGTCACTTATCCCTCAGGCTACTACCTGGAGAAAACAGAAACTACACCTGCAAAGTGGACTGTAGAAAACTCGGAAGATAATTCACCGGTTATAGTGACAGCGGACTGGATTACAGATGGAAAGCCGAAATATTTTGAAGGGATTCCGGCAGGTGACTATATTCTGGAAGAAATAGAAGCTGCCAGCGGTTATATCCGCCATTCCATGGAGTTGGAGGTCAAAAAAACAGGAGAAGTTCAGACATTTCATATGAAAGACGACCATACCAAGCTTGAAGTTTTTAAATACTGCATGGATGGGCATGGAAATATGATACCGCTGCCAATGGAATATTCAGCAGGTCTGGCACTCTACAGAGCCGAAACGGATGAAGATGGAAATATTCAGATGAACGGAGGAGAGCCGCAATATGTAAAAGACCAGCTAATAGATGAATGGATGACGGACGATCTCAAAGCTTATACAGAAAACTATGAGATAAGTCCTAAATGGATGGACCGCATGAAGGCCTTTTTCGGAATTGCAGTGAATCAATCCAGTTTTATACTGGATTTTGAAAATACATACCGGAAGTTGGGCGATGATTTTGTATGGCTGACATGGCATACAAAAGCAGGTGAAAAATCTGCAGAGAGAATTTCTTCCATAAAGATGGACGTCACAGACAGCGCGGTACAGTTGTGGAGAACGGAAGACGGTAAGATGATCAGAATCACCATATATCGAAACGTCCATAACGGCTCTCTGGATGAAGACGGACAGCTTCCCCTGATTTTCGAATATCAGTTCAACTACCGGGAGCTGGCGGCAGGGCTGAAGAGCTACGATACACTGGAAGGGGTTCACAGAATCGATTATCTGCCGTTTACAGATATAAAAGATGGCCGAAAAGTGGGGAATTACGTTCTGGTTGAAGCTGAAGTCCCAGAAGGCTTTGAACGTACAAAGCCCAAGGCTGTTGTACTGGAGGAGAATGGAAGTGTACAGCGCTTCAGCCTGGAGAATGTGGAAAAGTATGTATCCATATTGAAAGTGATTTCTGACGGAACCAATGAATATGCCGCAGAAGGGGTAAAGATGGCCCTCTATCGGACGGGGGCAGATGGAGACTTTATCCATGATGAGAGAAATCTGATAGAGCGTTGGATTTCGGGTGCCGATGGAAGATTTACAGAAGAAGAGGGGGTATGGGGAAAGATTCCGGAAGGCTTTCGGGTCGGAGATATAAGACCCCATCGGATCAGTAAGATACCAGATGGATCTTACTATATTGTTGAGGAGGAGGTCCCGGCATATATGGCAAAACGGGAACCGATAAAAATTGAGATTGGCGGTGACACGGCTGCGATAATCCGTGTGGTGAATCAACCGGCTCAGGGATGCCTGGAACTGCTTAAGAAGGCGGCTGATACAGGAGAATTGCTGGAAAATGCCAGATTTCTTATCACAAACAGAGACACAAAGGAGGAATGGTATATTACGACCGGTCATAATGGTCGTGCAGAGCTTAAAAATCTGGCAGTAGGCGAAGTTCGGGCAGATGGAACAATAAATCCTTATACTTATACAATAGAGGAAGTCTCGCCGCCCGATTATTATCAGATCTCGGGGGGAAAGAAGTTTTTTACCTTTGATGGAACGGCTGACAGCCAGGTTGTTACGTATACCCATGTGGTGGAAAACTATCCCACACAAATACACTTCAAAAAGACCAATTTTGATACCGGCATGGCGCTGGAAGGTGCCAAAATAGCTGTCTATCATGCAGTAGCTATAGAAGGAGAATACGTAAAAAATGGAGAAGCCATAGAAATTAACAGATCCGGGCCGGAGGGATTTACGATTAAAAAGAAGTTATCAGCCGGTCATGTCTATATTATGGAAGAGCTGGAGGCGCCGGCCGGCATCCATTTGTCGCCGCCGGTTATCTTCACAGTGAATCAGGCTGGAACCGGCATCAGTAATATAAGAAATAATTTCAGTGTACTGGAATGTTCCTCTGCCAGCGGAACCATTGAGTCACTCACTGTTTTTGGCAGGGCCGCGGATAAGACCTTTACGGTTTTGAAGGACCTGGATACCGGGAAGTTGCTGCCTGATATCATCAGCAGCACTGATATTTTACTTACGGCTGATGATGGAATAGAAGAAGGCCATTTGTACGAAATAACCGAATATACCCGCTATTCAGATGGTAATACGGAGATGAGTAAAAAAGAGACAAGGAGAATCTGGTTTGATGAGAATGGGACATTTCTTTTGCCATCCAGGACATATCTTAAAACCAGGCTTCAATTGGAAAACCAGGATCGGGACGAACTTGATACATGGACAGTGGAGAATGGAAGTTTTGAGCATGTAATAGAGAATCCTGTTACAAAGGAACGTGCCGTCGCAGAGGTTACGGGAACTGTGGGTAACGGCCAAATGCCGGTTACAAACGGTGATGTAGTAAAGTACATCATCACATACGAAAACTCTAGTCTTGAAAAAGCGGATCTGATTGTCAGTGCTAAGCTGGAAAAAGGCCTGGAGTTAATGAGATCATCCGGGAAGCCTGTAATAAATGAAGGTATACTGACATGGCAGATTCATGATGCAGAACCGCATACTGTTGGGCACTTGGAGTTGGCTGCACTGGTAAGCGGTCAGATGGGAACGTCAGCAAGAGCGGTATTTACGATCAGTTCTCCGACGAATCTCATGGAAACCATATTGGAAAATCCTATCGCGCCGAAAGGAAGTCTAACAATCAGAAATCACATCTCCGGGACGGGAAGGAATCCACAGGATACCTTTACCTATCAGATGCGTTTCTTTGACTCGGCAGGTAAGCTGCTGTCCGGTTATCAGAATTATACCGGAACAAAAGAAGGCAGGATAAAGGGAATGGGACAAATTACCCTGAAGGGGGACGATTATGTTATTTTTCCCGGCCTTCCCTATGGGACTGAATATGCAATTATCCAGGAAGTGAACAGAGATTATGAAACAGTAACCAGAGAACTCGTCGGAGCGATATCAAAGGAGGCACGAGGGGCAGTCTTTGAAAATAACAGAAACGATGAGACGGTCAGGGAAGTTCTGACTGCAGGAGGCAATTACCGTTTGACTGAAACAACGGGATACACGGACGGTATGGAGCAGACTACAGGGATATACCGGTTCACATTAAATGAATCCGGAAGAATTGATAATGTGGATATGGAAGACCGGCCGGTAAAATTATACTTTTCCAAAATTGATATTGCTGCCGGCGATGAAATTTCCGGAGGTATCTATGCAGTGGTGGATGCAGAAACTGAAAATGAGATTTACAGATTTACGAAAGTGGAGTCTGTACCGGTTCTTATTCCGGCAGATGTACTGATACCAGGAAAAGAGTACATTCTTCGCGAGGATACGCCGCCTGACGGTTATTCACGGGAGGAAGATATACGGTTTACGGTCAATGAGGCGGGGGTTCCGGAAATAATAATCATGCAGGATAGAAAGACCAGAATATATTTGGAGAAGCTGGATGCCGACACTGGGGAATCCGTTACAGGCGGCTATTACTGCGTAAGAGATATAGAGAGCGGCGAAACAGTCTTCTGTTATACTGCCTCCGGTAAGCCGGTTCTGGCAGAGGGAATTCTGGCAGCCGGCAGGACGTATGAGCTGGCAGAAGAAAAGCCGCCGGCGGGTTATGGATACTGCGAAAGAATTGTTTTCACCGTTCCATTGGAACCTGAGACGATTACCGTACGTATGAAAGATAAAAAAACAGAAATTATCGTGAAGAAGCTCACTCTGTCGTCCCCGGCAAATGCAAGCCCGTCGGATGCGGAACGCCAAAAGCCAGGATTTATACTACAGATCCTGAATAAAGACAAAAGTCCTGCTAAAGCGGTGAGAGACTTCTCCGGATTTAAAGCAGGCGAAGAGCTGATCTTTGCTACAGAGCTGGAATTTAAGACCATCAGCGGTCAGCTGGCAGCAGGCGGTGAATACTGGCTGCATGAAGTAAAACCACGCGATGGTTATGCACTTGCGGAAGACGTGCCGTTTACGGTAGGCAGAGATGGAAGTCATGATATTGTGATTATGGTTGATAAGCCTACCCATGTGGTACTGTCGAAAAAAGAACTTACCGGGAGCCGGGAACTGCCGGGTAACCATATGGCTGTTCTTGATGAAGACGGCAAGGTTTTGGAACGTTGGATTTCCGGTGAAAGACCTCATGACATTACAGCAAAATTAATAGCTGGGAAAACTTATTATCTGTGCGAGGAAACTCCGGAAGCTGGCTATGCTTATGCGGAGAAAGTTCCTTTTACCGTGAGTGAGGACGGAAGCACCGATCTGGTAGAAATGAAAAATGATGTGACCAGAGTACGGATCAATAAGAAGGATGAGTCAGGAAATACCGTAAAAGGAGCTGTACTGCAGGTTCTTACGTTCGAAAAAGATAAGATCCTATTCGAATTTGAAACTACCGGAAAACCCGTGGAGGTTACCGGAAAACTGACGGCTGGAGAGACATATTATCTTCACGAAAAGCAGTCCCCCCCTGGTTATCTTCCGGCAGCCGATATTTCATTTACAGTTCCACGAAAGAATCAGCAGATAGAGGTTACGATGATAGACTTGAAGCGGCATGATTCTGAAATTAATACCATGTATCTGATGAAGACGGACGCAGAGACGGGAAAGGGGCTGGAAGGCTTTGAATTTACGGTTACGGGACCCGGAGGAAACACCTTTACCGTTATAACCAACAAAGAGGGGAAAGCTGAATTCTCTATGCCGTCGGATGGGATCTATACATTCCGGGAGACAAAAAGGCAGGCTGGATATCTTATATCCGAGGAAACCTATACCTTTACAATCTTGAATGGAAGAGTTACCGGGGATAGTATGATTCTGGTGGCGGATCAGCCTCTTCCTCCGGAAGGACCTGATGATACCAGGCGTGTTGGAAGAATAACGGCCAGTTATAAATCGGGATTCAGAGGCATGATCTGTGCGGCGGAGGAAACCAGCCATCAGACCGGTGAACGGACTGGAGATGAGTATCCGCTTGGGGCTGTTCTGGCAGCCATGCTCTTATGTCTGGCAGGACTTGTATACAGATTAAGACGGACAAATTCTCGGAAGCATGACAGAGAAGGCAGCAGATGAACAGAGTAAAACGTTTTGTAACAACAATTCTGCTCCTGACAGGCTTTGGGCTGTCTGCCTTCTGCTTGACTACCAGGCTTACAAGCTATGAGACTGGACGGGAGGAATACAGGCAGCTGCAGGAGCAGTTTGAATTGGCAGCAGGCAGTACAACCGATGATGCGGCAGCGCCGAAAGCGAATATGGAGAAGGAGGAGAAATGGACGCGCATGATGACTTCCCGGAATCCGGATTATGTATTTTGGATTTGGATTCCGGGGACGAACATCAACTATCCGACAGTAAAAAATACAATTCCGGATTATTACTTAAACCACACATTCAGTGGAGAGGAAAATCCCTGTGGCACCATATTTTGTCTGGAGGAAGGCGAGAACCAGATTATCTATGGACATAATATGAAGGATGGAAGTATGTTTGCAGATTTGAAACAGTATCGGAGCGAAGCTTACTTTCAGAACCATAGGAGCATATGGATACACCGACAGGAGGAGTGGCAGCAGTATATGATATTTTCCTGCTATACTGCCCGGGAAGAGGAGACGTGGATATACCAGAGTCATTTTATCAGTGAGGAGGAGAAACAGACGTATTTAAAGAGTGTGGAAAGTAAATCCCTCTATACAACGGGCAGCCAGCCTGAAATAACAGATTCTCTTATTACACTGTCCACATGCCTGGGAAAAGGGAAAAGAGTGATTGTACACGCAGTTCTGTTGTGTTATACTGAATGACAAAATCACAATCGTAAAACAGGAGGAGAAGGGATGGAAGCGCTTAAGATAGGGATACTGGGAACCGGAGTGATTGCGGCAACTCTGGCAGATACGATGAACCGGATGCCCGGAGTGGAGCTTTACGGTGCGGCGTCGAGAAGTTTGGAGAAAGCGAAGGATTTTGGAGAGCGGTTTGGCGTTAAACGCACATACGGTTCTTACGAGGAACTTGCTGCAGATCCGGAAATAGAACTGGTGTATATAGCAACCCCTCATTCAGAGCATTATAAGAATGCGATTCTTTGTCTGGAACATGGAAAACATGTTCTGTGTGAAAAGGCTTTTGCGGTGAACGCAGCCCAGGCAAAGGAAATGATTGCTCTGGCGGAAGAAAAGAAACTGCTTATTACTGAGGCGATGTGGGTCCGTTACATGCCGATGGCAAGGACCTTAAGAGATGTGCTTGATTCAGGCGTGATAGGAGAGCCAATGACACTGACGGCCAGTCTGTGTTACCTGATCGATAAGATTCAGAGACTGGTAGATCCAAATCTGGCGGGGGGAGCGCTTCTTGACGTTGGTGTTTATACCATCGCATTTGCATCCTTAGTATTTGGTGATGAGATTACTTCCATCAATTCCTCTGTCATCAAGACTGAGTCCGGGGTAGATTCCCAGAACAGTATGACTATCTGCTATCCGGGCGGGAAGATGGCGGTATTAAACAGCTCGATCCATGTCCTTTCAGACAGAAGAGGGATTATCTATGGTACAAAAGGATACATAGAAGTTGAAAATATAAATAATTTCGAATCCATTAAGGTATTCGATGAAAAACGCAGGTTGAAGGAAACCTATATTAGGCCGGAGCAGATATCGGGATATGAGTACCAGATAGAAGCCAGCCGAAAGGCAATCCGGGAGCAGCGTCTGGAATGTCCTGAGATGCCCCACCATGTCACCATTCGTATGATGGAGACCATGGATGCTTTGAGAGAACAGTGGGGAATCCGGTATCCGTTTGAGTAACGGGCAAGTTAGCCAAGAGTGTATTTTTGTGGTATACTATGGCATGGAGACATCTAAAACAAGTAGCATAAGACCACGTATCTATAGGGCAGGAACTATCCGAATAAACGCCTGCGGAGATTGTCGGTTACGAGGTAGCAGAAGCAGGAAGCTCATTGGTATTTAACAATGGGCAGTTCACAGAGGCAGAAGGTATGTTTACAAGAAAAGATTTAATGAAATTACTGGCTCCGCTGATCGTGGAGCAGATACTGGCCGTACTGGTCGGAATGGTCGATGTCATGATGGTGGCTGCAGTCGGTGAAGCAGCGGTGTCGGGGGTATCCCTGGTAGATTCCATCAGTGTTCTGATTATTCAGATTCTGGCCGCGCTTGCCACTGGGGGAGCGGTGGTATCGGCTCAGTATCTGGGAAAAAAACAATCGGAAAATGCCTGCCGGGCGGCGGGCCAGCTGGTTGGAGTTACAACAATACTGTCTCTGATCGTGACAATGGCGGCTTTAATTGGAAATCGCCATCTCCTGGGGATTGTGTTTGGAAAAGTGGAAACAGCGGTTATGAATGACGCGGTAATTTACTTTGGAATTACGGCTCTTTCTTATCCCTTTATTGCCGTCTATAATTCCTGCGCAGCGTTGTTCCGCTCGATGGGGAATTCCAGGATATCCATGGTAATATCCATTGTCATGAATACAATCAATGTGGTAGGAAATGCGGTCTGTATCTTCGGACTTCATATGGGGGTCGCCGGTGTGGCATATCCAACGCTGGCAGGCAGAATGGTGGCGGCTGTGCTGATGGTGTATCTCATTCAGAAGCCGGATAATATAATCAGGATTAACCGGCTGAGTGAACTGCGGCCAAATTTTCATATGATCAGGAATATATTGTCGATCGGTATTCCAAACGGTCTTGAGAGCGGAATGTTTCAGTTCGGAAAGATTGCTCTTCAGAGTCTCGTTTCGTCACTGGGGACCGCTGCCATTGCCAGCTACGCGGTAGCGTCAAATCTGGTTACCCTCTTATATTTGCCTGGAAATGCAATTGGTCTGGGGCTGATCACGATTGTGGGCCAGTGCGTAGGTGCCGGCGAGACGGGGCAGGCTAAGCAGTATACACGTCAGCTGACTGGTATCAATTATGCCATACTCATTGTTTTGTGTACTGTAATGATTGTGTTTGGCGGTCCGCTGGTGGGAATTTACCGGCTGTCGTCTGAGGCATCTGCTATATCGAGGCAGATGATTACAGCTCACAGTATCGCCATGGTCGTCTGGCCCCTTGCGTTTACCATACCATATACACTCAGGGCCTCTCTCGATGCAAAATTTACGATGGCCGTTTCAGTATTTTCCATGTGGGTGTTCCGTATTGCGTTCGCGTATCTCTTCGTGCGGATATTCCATTTGGGTGTAATGGGGGTGTGGTATGGAATGTTTATTGACTGGATATTCCGGGCCGCAGTCTTTTCACTCCGGTTCCACGGACTCGAAAAACGGGCGGTTTCTGTCTCCTGAGAAAGAAATCGTATGATTAAAATATGTGAAAAATAGATGGTGTAAATAAGTAGCCAACAAATAAGTACCCAATAAAACAGGATTGAAACCAAAACACAGGACATTTAAGAAATACATGTCATGAGTTCTGATTCCAATCCTGTTTTTTATCAAAAATGATTCAAACCATTCAGCAGTCTACGGCTCATTCATTTTTCCATCGGAGTCCACGTAATAGCTGTCGATTACCTGATTGACGGCCATGAGTCCCAAGGTTCCGTCGGATTCTGGATTAAAGTAGTACTACTCCCCGCCGATCTTATTCCAGCCGGTGACCAGGATGCCGGAGGGGTTAGTGTAAAACCAGCCTTTATAGTCAGGATCATAGATCCAGCCTGTCATCATGGCGCCCTCATGACTCCCTTTCTCCGGATTGAAGCGATACCAGTGGTTATTTATATAATTCCAACCGGTGACCAGATAGCCATCGGCACCAAAATAGTAGGAGTATCCCTGATATTCGGCCCAGGTAGAAGTAAAATAGTCAGGGTTCCCCTTATTGGCAAACCACCAACCATGATCGTCTTTTTCCCAGGTCCCGTTTAAAAAACGAGATTCGTCGGGGGTATGAGCAAAGCTTGTGAGTGCTCCGGACCCCATGCTAAAGAACAGGGAGCAGACAGCGAGCACGGCAATACTTTTGATCTTTATATTTTTGATCCTTATACTTTTGATTTTTATATTTTTAATCTTTATATAATGAGAATATAATTTCATTCCTTCCCTCTCCTTTTCTGTAAGACAACAGGTTTTTCATAAACTGTTAAGTAAATTATAAAGGATAGGAATTCAAAAGACAACAAGGCGGAAAAAAACGTAAGATTAATGTAAGAGCAGATAGAAGAGTAAATAGAAGAGTAAATATAAGAGCAGACAAAAAAGCAGACAAAAAAGCAGATAAAAGCAATCATATAAAAAAATTCTTGACATCACATAAAACATCTGTTATAGTACATGTAGAACAATTAAAACAAATGCTTTGTATCTCCGGATAGGATGAGAAGGAGGATATTATGAACATTAATAAATTTACACAGAAGTCACTTGAGGCGGTGCAGAAATGCGAAAAGCTGGCCTATGAATACGGGAACCAGCAGATTGAGCAGGAACATTTGCTGTACAGCCTTTTAACCGTGGAAGACAGCCTGATTTTAAAGCTCATCACAAAGATGAACGTTCAGAAAGAACAATTTTTAAATGAGGCTGCCCAGGCTATAGAAAAGCTGCCAAAGGTGAGCGGAGGCCAGCTCTATATCAGCAATGATTTAAATAAGGTATTGATCAGCGCCGAGGATGAGGCGAAAGCCATGGGAGACGAGTACGTTTCCGTGGAACATCTGTTTCTCGCCATGCTGAAGCAGCCTTCCAGAATGGCAAAGGAGCTGTTCCGTTCCTATGGAATTACGCGAGAGAATTTCCTTCAGGCATTGTCAACGGTCCGCGGTAATCAGCGGGTTGTGAGTGACAACCCGGAGGCGACGTACGATACACTGGAGAAGTATGGTTATGATATGGTGGAGCGTGCGAGAGACCAGAAGCTGGACCCGGTTATCGGCCGTGACAGCGAGATTCGTAATGTAGTAAGAATTCTTTCCAGAAAGACGAAGAATAATCCGGTTTTAATCGGGGAACCCGGTGTTGGTAAAACCGCAGTTGTCGAAGGTCTGGCACAGCGTATTGTGCGCGGTGATGTGCCTGAGGGCTTAAAAGATAAGAAGCTGTTTGCCCTGGATATGGGCGCTCTCCTGGCGGGGGCCAAGTACCGCGGAGAATTTGAGGAAAGGCTGAAAGCCGTTCTGGACGAGGTGAAGAAGAGTGACGGACAGATCATTCTGTTTATTGATGAGCTTCACACGATTGTAGGCGCAGGCAAGACTGAAGGATCCATGGATGCCGGCAATATGTTAAAACCGATGCTGGCCAGGGGCGAGCTTCATTGTATTGGCGCTACGACGCTGGATGAATACCGCCAGTACATCGAAAAGGATCAGGCGCTGGAGCGCCGTTTCCAGCCGGTTATGGTGGCGGAACCGACCGTGGAGGACACCATTTCAATCCTTCGTGGATTGAAGGAGCGGTACGAGGTTTACCACGGCGTAAAGATTACAGACTCGGCTCTGGTATCGGCGGCTACCCTTTCGGACCGCTATATCAGCGACAGGTTCCTTCCGGATAAGGCAATCGATCTGGTCGATGAGGCCTGTGCGATGATCAAGACAGAACTTGATTCCATGCCTGCAGAACTGGATGAACTGTCCAGAAAGATTATGCAGATGGAGATTGAGGAGGCGGCTCTTAAGAAAGAGACGGATCATCTGAGTAAGGACCGGCTGTCGGAGCTTCAGAAAGAACTGGCGGAGCTGCACGATGAATTTGCTGTTTCCAAGGCTCAGTGGGAGAATGAGAAATCTTCAGTAGAACACTTATCGACCCTGCGCGAAGAGATAGAGAATTTAAACCGGGAGATTCAGGACGCCAAACAGAAATACGATTTAAACCGTGCGGCTGAACTGCAGTACGGAAGGCTGCCCCAGCTTCAGAAGGAGCTGGAGGAAGAGGAGGCCCGTGTCATGAGCCAGGATTTAAGCCTGGTGCATGAAAATGTGACGGAGGACGAGATTGCAAAGATCGTCTCCAAATGGACCGGCATTCCGGTTGCAAAGCTGACGGAGAGCGAGAGGAATAAGACACTTCATCTCGATGAAGAGCTTCATAGGAGAGTGATTGGTCAGAACGAAGCGGTTGAGAAAGTAACCGAGGCCATTATCCGTTCCAAGGCGGGGATCAAGGATCCCACAAAGCCTATTGGTTCCTTCCTGTTTTTAGGACCTACCGGCGTGGGTAAGACGGAGCTTGCGAAAGCGTTGGCGGAGAGACTGTTTGATGATGAGAATAACATCGTCAGGATCGACATGAGTGAATACATGGAGAAACACTCCGTATCCCGTCTGATCGGGGCGCCGCCAGGATATGTGGGGTACGACGAAGGCGGCCAGCTGACAGAGGCCGTCCGCAGAAAACCGTATTCTGTTGTACTGTTTGATGAGGTGGAAAAGGCGCATCCGGATGTATTCAACGTCCTTTTGCAGGTGTTGGATGATGGACGTATTACCGATTCAACCGGTAAAACCGTAGACTTTAAAAATACAATCATTATCATGACCTCCAACATCGGTTCCCAGTACCTTTTAGACGGCATCGACGAGAGGGGCAGTATTACGCCGGAGGCCGAGGCCATGGTTATGAATGATTTAAGAGGCCATTTCCGTCCGGAATTTTTAAACAGGCTGGATGAGATTATTCTGTTTAAGCCTCTTACCAAGGACAATATTGCCGGGATCATCGATCTCATGATCCAGGATTTAAACAGGCGGATCGGGGACAAGGAATTGAAGATTGAACTGACCGATGCTGCGAAGAAGTTTGTGGTAGATCGGGGCTACGATCCGATTTACGGAGCACGTCCGCTGAAACGGTATCTCCAGAAGCATGTGGAGACGCTGGCCGCCAAGATCATCCTCGGAGACGAGGTGAGAGCCGGCAATACAATTGTGATCGATGTAGCAGAAAACGGAAATCAGCTGATCGCATATCCCGAATAAATTATTGCAGCCCAATACCCCGCAGTTTACTGTGGGGTATTGTATTTCCAGTGTCCGCCAAGCCGGACTCCCGCGCCGGAGCGCGGTCGCTTCAGCGGCCATACTTCCTTAGCGCGGGATGATCTCAACCCCGCCATAAAATATCTTTATTCACTGTGCGATAGAACATATCACGAATCTCATGCGCATCCTGCGTCTGCCCCAGAATCCACATCAGCTTTGTCACCGTGGCCTCCAGCGTCATGTCGTATGCCTCCAGGAGACCGAATTCCTTTTTGATGGAACGCCCGACCTCATAGACAGACATGTTGCTGCCCTCATTGGTTACCTGAGTGGTCATGACGACGGTCTTGCCGAGAGAAATCCATTTCTCGATGGCTTTGTAAAAATCCCCGCTGTCATAAGAGGGGAGTCCGCCTACACCAAAGGACTCGATAATGACGGCATCATAATGGCCCGCCATGTAATCCAGCACATCGGCGCCCATGGAAGGGATCAGTTTCAGCAGGGCGACATTGGGGTTCAGCGTGCGATAAAACTGAACATGGTCCGTTAAATGCTCTTTTTCATCCAGATAAAAGATGACGTGGCCGTCCTGGATCATGGCAATATATGGAAAATTGATGCTGGAAAATGCATTATAGCTCTTAGTTCGTTCCTTTTTTCCGCGGGTACCCGCAATTGCTTTTCCATCGAAGACAATGGTGACGCCGCAGGAACGGTCGTCGCTGGCAAAACGAAGGCTGTCACACAAGTTGATTCTGGCATCCGTATTTTCCATATCGATCGGCTTCTGAGCGCCTGTAATGACAATGGGCTTGGGGGAATTCTGAATCAGATAGGAGAGTGCGGCGGCCGTGTAGGCCATGGTATCCGTTCCGTGACAGATGACAAAGCCGTCGTATTCTTCGTAGTGCGCCTCGATGGCCTCCGCCATGGTGAGCCAGTGTTTTGGCTGCATATTGGTGCTGTCTATATTGAGTATCTGAAGGCTGTCCGCCTGGCAGAACTGCTTTGCATCCGGGACGTATGAGAGAAGCTCTTCCGAAGAGATCAGAGGCTTTAAGCCGGATTCACCGCGTTTGCAGGCGATGGTGCCGCCAGTGCCGAGCATTAATATTTTTTTCATGGAATTTCCTCCTGTTATGATGCTGAAAACGATTGTATCACGACTTTTTTCGTTCGTATAGGCCTTTTTAAAATTCTCTTCGTAAATTGATGTCAGCAGCACCGTAATCGATTTCTGCACGTTGAAAATACCGGAAATATATGCTAGAATGAATTGCATTGATATAGAACAGGAGAATCGGAAATGGCAAATGTACCTAAAGACCCGGTCATGCTGCTCAGTTTCTTAAATACACAGCTTCGCGACTATTACCCCTCTCTGGAGGAATGTTGTCTGTCGCTGGGCCTTGATAAGGAAGAGATAACCAGTGGACTGGCCTCGATTGACTACTATTATAATGAAGAAAAAAACCAGTTTATTTAGATGGGTGAAAAGCAAACGAAAACGTATGCAAAAGGATGATGCGGGCTTTACCTTAATTGAGACGCTTGCGGTGCTCTCCATCATTGCGATTCTTGCAGCGAATCTCGTTCCCGAGCTGAATGCATTTATCGATGATGCAAAGAAAAAGTCGTATGTGGCGGAGACGTTTATGGTAAAGGCAGCCATGCAGTCGTATGTCATTGACCGGCTTGCTGCCGACGGAATGATCGATGATTTCGTAATGTATAACGAGATATTTTACCCGGAGGTAGGAAGTAAAGAGAACGCTTTATACGATATGCTGAAAGGCAGTGTTACGAAAGGCGGACAGATCCGGGGCATTTTTTATGACCCGTCGACAGGCAAGATAAACGGTATGATCTACGATGTGAAGGATTATCAAATAGAGATAAAGAATGATTCCGAAGTGGAAGTCCGTGACAGAAAATGAAAAAGGGATACCAAAGATGAACAGATGGAAACACATTAGAGAAGACAGAAATGGATTTACGCTGGTAGAAGTGCTTGCAGTTCTGGTCATTATTGCAATCCTGGCAGCGGTTGCTATTCCGACCATGAGTGGGTTTATCAGTGATGCCAGAAAGAAGTCATATACTTCGCAGGCCCGGAATGTCTATGTTGCAGCACAGGCTGCGGCTTTGGAACAGGAAGGCACGAATAACGGAATAGCTGTGGCCTCGGTTGTCGAGTATACCAGAGGTGACGGTTCTAAATACATAGCCAGAGTGGAGGCGCTTCTGGGTAATGACGTGGAGAGCGGAAGCAGCTTTAAGATAACACTGGATGGAAACAAAGTTGAGGAAATAGAGTATACCCCGGAAGATGGGAAGAAGATTACGATCACCGGCGGAAAGGGCGTTACCTATGAAGACTGAAGAGGAGCATATGGGCAGAAGTATTCCCAGGAGGGTCGTCGCAGCTGCGGTGGCCCTTTTTCTGGCGGGTATAACCTGGTATCACTGTGGTGGCTTTGGCCTCCGTGCAGTCATGATATGGCTGGTGTGTCTGATTTTAGCGGCGATCGCATATACGGATTTTAAAACCATGCGCATTCCGAACCGGATGACAGCCGCGCTTCTCATTCCTGCGTTCCTGTCTCTTGTGACGGAGCCGGGAATCACTCTTTTAAGCAGAGCGATGGGAGGGCTTGCTGTCAGCCTGCCCATGTATCTTATGACGCTTGCCGTTCCGGAAAGCTTTGGCGGCGGTGATATCAAACTGATGGCTGTCTGCGGCCTTTTACTTGGAGGACCGCGGATCATTGCTGCCGCCTTTCTCTCTGTGGTGTCTGGAGGTGGTTATGCAATCTGGCTGCTGGCGTCACATAAGGCCGGGCGCGGATCGCATTTTGCTTTTGGTCCATTTCTGGCGGCGGGTGTCGTGCTTTCCCTTCTGTATGGAGACAAGCTGCTGGCCTGGTATCTGGGATTTTTAAGAGGATGAGCGGCCGGAAGATTATTAGGAAAGCTTCTTGAACGTGGTAAGATTTTAGAAACTGCTGGAACTGCCGAATGAGAGAAAGGGTGATTTTGTGGCGGATTACGAATATACAGCGAAAAGTATAAACGGCAGGCGCACGAGAGGGAAGATTCAGGCTCAGGACTTTGATCAGGCGTGGACAAAGATCCGGTCCATGGGTCTGTATCCGGTGAAAGTTAAAGAAGAGCGCGGAAAAGTCAGAAGGCGTCCATTGGGCTATGGACTTCTGTCTCGATTTATGGGTGAATTGACAGTCATGCTGAATTCCGGAATACCTTTGGCGCAGGCGCTGAACTTAATCAGTGTCAAGGAATCGAGAAAAGATTTAAGGGAGATCTATGGAAAACTCTATCATATGATCGTGCACGGCGTGGATTTTTCTCAGGCGATGGAGATGCAGGATGGCGTATTTCCACCCATTCTCATCGGCATGGTGCGCGCCGGGGAAGCGGGAGGCGGCCTCGCAGAGGCGTCAGAGAAAATGGCAGAGTACTTCGAACGGGAAGATGAGACGAGAAAGAAGATCGGGACCGCCATGGTCTATCCCGCCTTTCTCTTTCTGACCGTTACTGCGGTGGTACTCCTGTTGTTTACCGCCGTCCTTCCCAGCTTTTTCGAGCTGTTCGAATCCATGGAGCAAATACCGGTTTCCACGCAGATTCTGATGGCAGTAAGCCGCGGGCTTCGAAGTCATTTTACAGATATCGCCGCGGTCATTATTTCAGCTGCAGTGATTCTGGCCGGAGTATTTACCCGGCCTGGCGCAGTGGTATGGAAGGATAAAATGTTGCTTCATATTCCGGGGATCGGGACACTTCTCAGGACGATCATGGCTGGCAGATTTGCAAGGACCTTCAGTTTCCTGTATGGCGGAGGCGTTCCATTTATTCATGCACTGGAACTGACTGCGGATGCGCTGGGCAGCCGCTATATGAAGAAACGGCTCTGTCAGGTAATGGAGGATATGAAAAACGGAATGCTTCTTTCCGACTCACTGTCTCAGATAAGAGAGTTCTGTCCCGAACTAATTCACAGTATTTACATAGGAGAGGAATCCGGTAATTTGGGTTCCATGTTGAAACGCACCGCGGAATCCTTTGAAGTAAGGTCAGAGACAGCGATAAAGCGGCTGTTGTCGCTTCTGGAGCCGACCATGATTATTATCATGGCAGTCATCATTGGTTATTTGATGCTGTCTGTGATGGTTCCCATTTACCAGTATTATCAGAGTATCGGATAAGGCCTTAAACAGGAGGGCACATATGAGATTATCAGTCTATTTAGGGGAAAATGAGATAAGGACTGTGCTTGGAAGGTCAGGGAAAAAGATAGAGATTATGGACTGCCTTAGCATCCGTTTAAAGGAAGGCGCCTTAATCAACGACGTTGTGACAGAAGAGGAAGCTGTAAAGGAGGTACTGAACGGAATCAGGAAGCGGTATGGTAAATACCGCAGGCATGTGTATTTGACTATGGGCGGAAACCAGATTATCACGAAGGTGCTGCGAGCTCCGCGGATGCCTCACAGCCAGATGCTGGAACTGGTGAGACGGGAGATTTCCGATCTGATTCTGCCCTCAGAGAAGGGCAGCTACGTCTATGATTACAGTATTATCAGGAGGAAAAACAGGGATAACAAAGGGTGTACCATCCTCTGTGTGGCGATGAAACGCAGTGTAATTCTTGAGTACCAGAGCCTGTTCTCCGAATGTGGTATGAAGCTGAAATCGATTGACGTCGCAGTAGATGGTTTGAATAATCTGGTTGATTTCCTGCCGTCTTTCCGGAATAAGACATTTATTATGGCAATCGCGGATGGACGGAATATGATGACATCGCTTTACATCGATGGTGTCTATACGTATACGAACCGCATGCGTCTGGTCGATGAGAGAGGAACTGAGGAGAGTACGGCAGAGATGGCGAAGGTGATCCGGTCCGTTATCCATTTCTGCAAGATGCAGAGAGATGAATTTGAACTGGATTTTGTCTGTCTCTGCGGGCTGGGGAAAGAAGAACTGGACCGCCTCATTCCCAGCATTGTGAAAAATGAGGATATTACCGTGACGGTACCCGGAGAGGAAGCGCTGATTACATCGAAAGACGGCATCAGCTATTCCATGGGCCAGTATCTGTATGTCACCGGCAGTCTGCTGGGAGGCCGTAAGTCTCTGGATCTCATTGGAGCGGCGAAACAGAAGGAAAGGCGCAGGGAAGAGGAAAGGTCCCGTTTTCTTGGAGCATGTCTTTTACCTGCGGCAATTCTCAGTATCTTTCTGGGGATTGCGGCCAATAACGAGATTGCTGTAAGAAACATGAGGGAAGAGATACACGTTCTTGAAGAACGCCTGTCTGAAAAAGGGAGAAAAGAGGCGCTGGCAGAAGAAAAACAGTTGAAAGAGAAACTGATGTCCCTGAGAACCCTGACGGCCGGGCAGGCTGCAGTAAAGAAAGAGGCGGTAAAGACAGCGAAGATGAACAGCGCTGTGCGGAAGTATATCTTTGACGCGGCGGGCGGAAGCCTGGAGCTCTCCGAACCGGAATACATGGATGGCTCGCTGATTTTTAACGGAAATTCACAGAACTATGAGGAAATATCAGCTTATGCGCACAGACTGGAAGAGAGCGGACTGTTCTCAAAGGTAGAGTATTCCGGATTTACCAATGTCAATCCGGTGACAAAGGAAAAGGATGGCTGGTATTATTTTCAACTGGAGTGTGTATTAAAAATGCCGGAATAAGGAGGGAACCATGAGAAAACTGACGCAGAGAGAAAAGGTACTGGTTTATATTGCGGTAGTTCTTCTGCTTTTAACGGGAGTCTACTATCTGGTGAAAATTCCATCTGATATGAAACGGGTAAGGACAGAGGCGGAACTGAAAATTATACAGCTTCAGGAACGCGAGTCCGAGAACGATCTGACCGGGAAATCTGTCCTGGAGCAGGAGATTGGCAGAGAACAGGGCGTGATCGGTGAAAATACGGAGGATTATCTGCCGTACCGCACCAATTCCATGCTGATTCCGGAACTTGCAGAGTATCTGACCTCCTTTGAAATTGTACCCGAGACCATTGAGGTTTTAGATGTTTCGGTTTTGGAGACAAAGGAGGCGGCGGAAACAGGATATAACATCCATAAGGCGACTGTCCATGTAGAAGCATCAGGAACAATGGAAGATTTATACCGGCTGCTGGACTGGGCATACGACAGAGACTGGATCTCTGTGACTTCATATTCCAGAAACAGCATAGAGGATAAGGCCGATGGAACGGAAGAAATGACGGATGGCAACGTCAATGGTGAAACGCTGTCTATGACGGTGACTTGCTTGATGCTGGAGTTGAAAAGCAGTGAGGAAGTGAAAAGCAGTGAGGGAGTAAAAAGCAGTGGTGAATACAGCGATATGAAAATCATCAGTGAGCCCTGAAAGACAGAAAACTGAAATGAGGTGGTTAAATGGCAGGGCGCAAAAACGGGGAAGAAGGGTACGTACTCGGCTGGGTCGTAGTTATGGTCATGATACTGATGATTCTGGTGACCGCGATTCTGTTTGCCACTTCAGCGTATTATCGGCAGAGTCTTAGGGAGTACAATGACAGGCAGGCGTATTTAACGGCACGTTCCATCGTACAGACTGCGGCTGCAGACTTTACAGGCAACGGTTCAGGAGAGCTGCGAGCTGCCATTTTAGACGAAATTTCGGAATTTATGGGTGGCGGATCAGATGCGGAACTGGGAGACGAACCAAATGAGGAGTCAGGCGCGGAACTGGAAGATGAACCAGATGGAGAATTCAGAGCAGAGCCTGGAAACGAATCAAATGGAGCATTTGGCACAGAACCAAAAGCAGAACTAAACGCGCAATCCAACACGGATTCGGCCAATAAATCAGATTCCAAAATCAACACAGAAGCAGGCACCACTTCTCCCCAGCCGACTCTAAAAGACAGCGGCAACGATTCAGACATCATCAGCATGATTCCCATCTCCGCCATCAAGTTCCAATTAGATGCCACCATGGGAAGTTGTACGATGACCGGATACTACATGCCGGAAGAGAACTGTCTTATGTTGACCGCTGCTGCGAAGAAAGGCAGCAGCACCGAGATCATGACAGTTTATCTCCAGAACGATCCGGAATCGGAGGAAGAGCCATGGATCGTCCTCGGGTATGAACGGGGAGAACCACAGCTTATAAATTAACGGGATGGCATAAGTGGAATAACCGCGAATGGGAGGCAAATCGTGAAATGTGGTAAAACGGCAAGGCGCAGTAATATGGATAAACACAGTAACATGGCAAGACACAATAATACAGAAAACCCCTGCAAATCAAACGACGGCTTTACTCTGATCGAGTCTCTGGCAGCATGGACCATTCTATTGATTGCGGTCACGATATTCTTGAAATGCCTGGGAATGGCGCATTCTTCCCTGGGCAGGGGAACCGTGATGAGAAAACAGTATATGACTGCGCTGGAATGCGTGGAACTGGAAAAGGAGCCGCTCAGAACGAAAGAGATAAAACTCAGATTCAAAATAAACAATCATACAATCTCCATGGATGCAGTGATCAAGGAATATGGGATGTCATGGACCGGTAAGGGTGAGACCTCGCCTGTCACCCTGAAGGTGGTAGGGCCGGTGCCGAAATCCAGGGAGTGAGGTGCAGCGTGAGTGGAAAATGGAATGGCTGTCTGTGCGGCGACCGGGGAATGACGCTGACGGAATTGATCGCGTCCCTGGCAATCGCATTTATTCTCATGAGCTTCCTGATCCGGATGTATACCTACACGGGAAACATGTTTGAAACGAGCGCCTCCGCCGACGACTTAAGGAGAACGACTCAAGTGATTGTCGATTATCTGGAGGACAGGATTTCCTGTGCGGAGAGTCTGGTGATCAGCAGAGAAGAATTGACCGGTGATGAATACGGCCATGAAATCCTGTTTTCAAGGGATGGCCGGATCTACTGCGACGGAGAAGCGATATGCGAAGAGGAATTTTACCGGAAGAGAAAGGTCTTCTTCGAGATTCTGCCTGCATCGCCAGAGGCAAATGCCCCGGTTTTAAAGTACCGGATTACGTGGAAGAACCAGACGAATACGGCTTTATATTCCGCAGACTCTGTGGTAAAATTAGTTAATTTAGAGCTGAACGGCAAAGATATAATCCGCCGTGATCTGGAAGGCGGAGCCGGCACAGCCGGAAATACCCTCTATATTTACTACACAGATCTGGGATATTTAAGCAGGCAATGAGTCTGCGTCATGGGAATTGATTGAAAATACAGTTCGAGGTTGGAAGTTTGAGGTTGGAGAAATGAAGGGAATACACATTGGAGAAGTGCTGGTAGAACAGGGCGCCATCACGAAGGAACAACTGAATGAAGGTCTGAAGCAATTGAAAGCGGAGACAAATGACCGGCGTCTGGCCGAAGTTCTGACGGATCTTGGGTATGTAACGGACCGGGAGCTTATGGAAGTGCTGGGACGCAGTATGGGACTCGAAGTCATTGATCTGGAATTTTTTCATATCGATGAGCGGGCAGTGGAGAAAATTCCGAAACAGCTGGCCATAAAATATAATATTATGGCAGTTTCCATGGAAGGAAGCTGTTTAACCGTGGCGACGGCGGATCCTCTGGATTTATATGCGCTGGAGGATATCCGTCTGGTGACCAATATGAGAATCCTGCTGATTCTGGCGGAACGGACGCAGATCCGCCACGCGATTGAGCTGAATTACTCAGGGATTGATGCCAGAGCGGCGGCGAGACTGGCCAGCGAACACGCCGTATTTTCCAGAACCTTTGCGGAAAACCTGATGGTAAGCTCCGATGAGGATCAGGCGCCGATCGTCCGTCTGTTAAACAGCCTGCTTTTAAAGGGCTACAATACAAACGCCAGTGATATTCATATCGAGCCCTACGAAAATGAGACGGTTGTCCGAATGAGGCGCGACGGAATGCTGATTCCATACATGACGCTTTCTCCTGCCATTCATCAGGGGATTGTGGCGCGCACCAAGATTCTGGCGAAAATGGATATTGCCGAGAAACGGAAATCGCAGGACGGTCACTTCAAAATCACACTGGATGGCAGGGAGATGAACGTGAGAGTATCCTTCGTACCTACTATTTACGGCGAAAAGGGTGTGCTTCGGTTCCTGACGACGAATACGCCGATTGACCGCAGCGCCGCATTTGGCATGTCCGGTGATAACTACCGGAAGATGAAACAGCTTCTGCGTATCCCGCACGGGATCATTTACTTTACCGGACCGACCGGAAGCGGTAAGACAACGACATTATATTCGGTTCTTCAGTATTTAAGCAGCCGCCTTGTGAATATTGTTACAATAGAGGATCCGGTGGAACGCAATCTGCCGAAGATCAATCAGATACAGGTTAATGACAGAGCGGGGCTGAACTTCCAGACAGGACTGCGCTCCATTCTTCGTCAGGATCCCGATATCATCATGATCGGAGAGACAAGAGACCCGGAGACTGCTGAGATTTCAGCACGCGCCGCTATCACAGGTCATCTGGTATTTTCCACACTTCATACCAATGATGCCGCATCATCGGTTACGAGGCTGATGGATATGGGAATTCCCGCGTATCTGGCCGCGGCCTCCATAGCCGGAATCGTATCCCAGAGACTTATGAGAAAGGTTTGTCCCTACTGTCAGGAAGAGTATGAGGCGCGTCCCGAAGAACTGAAGATTCTGTACGGAAAGCCTGCGGCTCCTGGTGAACACGTACGTCTGCGCCGGGGAAAGGGCTGTTATCTCTGCAATGAAACAGGATACAAGGGCCGCATTGCCATCCATGAGATTTTAAGCGTGGATGCGGAGATGAAGCGCATGATCTCAGAGGGCAGAAAAGAAGACGAGTTGAAAGCGTACGCAATTCGCAGCCATGGGATGACGACTCTGAAAGAAGAGGCGGTGAAAATGGTTCTGGCTGGAATTACGACATTTGAGGAGATGGAACGTCTGATCTATACGATTGATATGGATTATTTCGGGGAAGACTGAGGAAGAATAAGGAAGGGGAAAAAGGAGGACTTCATATGGAGACAGCATGGATGGCGGTCACAGCCGTCTGGTCATGGATCATGGAGCATTTAATTTACATCAATCTGATTTTTTCAATCATAATCGTATTTTTCCAAAGGCGTGATCCGAAATCCGTCTGGACCTGGCTGATGGTCCTGTATTTCATACCGATTTTTGGCTTCGTGTTTTACCTCCTTCTGGGTCAGGACATGGGGAAAAGCAAGATGTTCCGCGTCAAGGAAGTGGAGGACCGCGTCTATTTTACCGTGCGGGGCCAGGAGGAGTTTTTAAAGACGCACGATACCAGCCTGGAGTCCCATCTGACCCGTGACTATGAGGATTTGGTGCTGTACAATTTAGAGACCTCAGGAGCGGTTTTGACCATCGACAATACTGTCCGTATTTTTACGGATGGCGAGGCAAAATATACGGATCTGCGCAAGGAACTGAGAAAAGCCGACCGTTTTATCCACCTTCAGTACTATATCATCAAGGACGATGAGCTGTTCGATTCCATCAGCCCGATTCTGGCCGAACGGGCCAGAGCCGGAGTGGAGGTCCGTATTCTCTGTGACGGTATGGGCGGCCGTTTCATGCCGAAGAAGAAATGGGAGGAACTGAAGCAGTGCGGTGTGAAGGTAGGGATTTTCTTTCCGCCCATCCTGGGACGGCTTCAGCTTCGAATGAATTACCGCAACCACCGGAAAATCGTGGTTATTGACAACAAGGTCGGCTACGTGGGCGGATTTAACATCGGGCGCGAGTACATTTCCAGAGACCCCAAGTTCGGCTATTGGAGGGATACGCACTTAAAGCTGACGGGCGGTTCTGTGCTGAGTCTTCAGATCCGTTTCGCGCTGGACTGGAATTACGCGGCAGGAGAAAACCTGTTTAAGGATATGAGGTATTTTGAGACCGGAGCTGATTTATTCCGTCTGGATCAGGTGGATCCAGGTATTCATCCGCTGGGTATTCAGATCATTGCCAGCGGTCCGGACGCTGTCAGCAGGCAGATCCGGGACAATTATATCCGGTTGTTCGCAAAGGCGCGCGACCATATCTATATCCAGACGCCGTATTTTGTTCCGGATGATGCCGTCTTATCTGCGCTTTCTATTGCCGCCAGGTCAGGAGTGGACGTCCGCCTGATGATCCCGTGCAAGCCGGATCATCCGTTTGTATACTGGGCGACCTACTCCTATGTGGGCGATCTTCTGTCAGCGGGAGCCAGGTGCTATACGTATGAGAACGGCTTCCTCCATGCCAAGGGCGTGATGACAGACGGGCGCGTCTGCTCCTATGGCACGGCAAACATGGACATCAGAAGCTTTGAGCTGAATTTTGAGGTCAATGCCGTCATTTACGATGAGGAGACCACGAAAGAACTGGAAAATATCTTTATTGAGGATTTAAAGCTTTGCAAAGAGATAACCAGAGAGGGCTATGCGTCGAGAGACTTGTGGATCCGGGTGAAGGAGCAGTGCAGCAGACTGTTGTCGCCGCTTCTATGAGATCCGCTGTTTATAGCGGAGACTGTCCGGATACCGGTCGATCCACGATCAAAAGGGGAAAAATGCAGGAAATGCATTTGCCCCCTTTTTTTGTTCATAAAATTACCGCTTTGGGTACATACTGGTACTTATGAAGACGACAACATTAAACACAACAACATTCAAAAAATTTACAATCAGCAGCACGGCGCTGCAGCTGAAACAGCTCCCGGTCAATTTTTGCAAATGCGGAATCACAGGCTGGTGCCTGGAGGTCCTGTTTACGTCAGCGGAATCAATCATGAGGCACGACTGGAGGCTGATGGGAAGGACGTCCCTTTTGATGTTCCCCATCTACGGATGCGGAGCGCTTCTGGGACCGATCGGCAAATGGATCGACGACTGGCTCAATCCGGGGAAATCACTGAGCGTAAAAAAGTCGGATCTGGCGGTCCGCCACGGTATGCTTTATATGGTCCTGATTTTTGTGGCGGAATACGCCTCAGGAGCGTGGCTTCGGTCACGGGGAATGTGTCCCTGGGACTACACGGGACGGAGTACGAATATCGACGGCCTCATACGGCTCGATTTTGCTCCGCTGTGGTTCGCCACAGGGCTTTTATTTGAGCAAATTACGAAAAAGAAAGGCGGGTAAGTCTTGTAATTACACTCTTCATTTTATATAATAGTAAAAATGGAGGGGAAGACCAATGATACGTTTTATATTTGTAGCAGCAACTGTCATTCTGTTTTTAATTTTAAGTATTCCGCTGATGCTGGTGGAATTTCTGATTGGTAAGAAAAACCGCCGCCTGCGTGATGTACAGAGCCTGGCCGTGATCCAGTGTGTATTCCGGCTGATCCTCTGGATGGCGGGAGTGAAGATCACGGTAAAGGGAAGAGAGAATGTCCCGACTGACCAGGCGGTACTTTACGTGGGGAACCACCGCAGCTATTTCGATATCCTGGTGGGATATGTGACGGTTCCGTCTCTGACCGGTTTTGTAGCCAAGAAGGAGATGGAGAAGATTCCGCTTCTTTCATCCTGGATGAAGCTGGTCAACTGCCTCTTTCTCGACCGCGTGAATTTAAAGGAAGGCTTAAAGACCATCCTTGCAGGAATCGAACAGGTGAAACGCGGCGTCTCCGTATGGATTTTCCCGGAGGGAACGAGAAATAAGAACGATGACCCGCTGGATATGCTGACATTCAAAGAGGGAAGCTTAAAGATTGCGGAAAAGAGCGGCTGCTATGTGGTGCCAGTGGCTCTGACAGGGACCGCAGAAGTCTTTGAACAGCATTTTCCGAAGATCAAACCATCCCATGTGACCATCACCTTTGGGGAGCCGTTCCACACAAAGGAACTGCCTCCGGAAGTGAAGAAGTTCCCGGGAGCTTACACGGAAGAACAGATAAAGGCCATGCTTAGGCTTCAGCTGGCAGAAGGACAGAATTTATGAGTACATTCGATTTACAGGAAATCAGAAAACAACTGGATCAGGTCGACAGGGAGATTGTGAACCTGTTCGAGGAGCGCATGCGTCTATGCGGCGATGTGGCGGAATATAAGATTGAAAACGGCAGACCGGTCTACGACGGAGAGCGGGAGAGACAGAAGCTGGAATCCGTGAAGGCCATGACAGACGACAGCTTTCAGAAGCAGGCCGTGGAAGAACTGTTCAGCCAGATGATGACGATCAGCCGCCGGTATCAGTATAAGCTGATGGCGGAACACGGACTGACAGCCAGGATGGATTTCAAGGCCGTGAAGGAGCTTCCCCTGAAGGGAATCCGTGTAGTGTACCAGGGAGTGGAAGGTGCATACAGCCATGAAGCCACACTGCAGTATTTTGGCAGTGATGTGGACGCTTATCACGTGCAGTTCTGGGAAGACGCCATGAAGGAGGTCGAGGCCGGCCGGGCCGATTACGCGGTCCTGCCCATCGAGAATTCCTCGGCGGGGGCGGTCAGCGATAATTACGACCTGCTGATCAAATACCATAATTACATTGTGGCGGAGAATTTCATCCCGGTCAACCATGCGCTTCTGGGACTTCCGGAGGCGGAGCTTTCGGATATTACCACCGTATTTTCCCATCCCCAGGCGCTGATGCAGTCCTCCCGATACTTAAACTCCCATCGGGACTGGGCGCAGTACAGTGTGGAGAACACCGCGGCGTCTGCAAAGAAAGTCTTAAATGACGGGAAGAAGAATCAGGCGGCGGTGGCCAGCGAGACAGCCGGAAAGCTGTACGGCTTAAAGGTGCTGGAGCCATCCATCAATCATAACAAAGATAATACGACCCGGTTCATCATCCTGTCCAGGGATCCCATATACCGGGAGGATGCGTCGAAGGTGAGCATCAGCTTCGAACTCCCCCACACGAGCGGTTCCCTGTACAATATGCTGAGCAATTTTATCTATAATCATGTGAACATGCGCATGATCGAATCCAGGCCCATTGCCGGAAGAAACTGGGAATACCGGTTCTTCGTCGATATCGAGGGAAACCTGGGTGATGCGCAGATTCAGAATGCGTTAAAGGGAATTGAAGAAGAAGCGTCTAACATGAGAATTTTAGGCAATTATTAAGGGACGAAGAACGGTCAGGCGGCTGTAGGCTGCCTGGCCATTTCGAAAAAATAGGGAGGAACTTATGAAATCGCAGGAACTCATTATCTACCGAAATCTGCAGCACCGGGAACTGTTTGATCACGTTTCCACACTTCTGGCCGTCGGGCCGGACGACAAGCCGGGAACAATGCCGGATTCCTATGCCTGTGCCAGCCAATTGATCGACATGGCGGTGAATTACGGCTTTGAGGGGAATCTCTGGCATTGTTTTTTAGCATTCTGCCTTGCAAACAACGAAAATGTATACAGTACTTCATGTGAAATTGTGGGCCATATCGAAGGCTCTCTGAATGAACTGGCCGCCCATGATTTCAACGTGATCAAGGAGCTGTTTGATTACGATATCCGCACACTGGACGGCGGGGCTGGTCCGACGGGCGGCGGTGTCTGGTCCGCACTCTCAGACTACCATGCGGCCAATGGCAACAGCCGCGTGTTCAACAAGAGAATCCGGGACCAGATCGTGGCGCTGGCGGTGGAGCTGGAGCGGTCTGAGGATGTAGCCGCCTTCGGAAAAGCCGTGACAGAGTTTTACCGCCGGTTCGGCGTCGGCAAGTTTGGGCTTAACAAGGCGTTTCGAATCGAGGAGATCGATCACGAGGTCCATATTAATCCCATCACCAATGTGGAGCACATTTATCTGGACGATATCATCGGCTACGAGCTTCAGAAGAAGAAGCTGATCGAGAATACGGAGGCATTTATCCAGGGAAGAGCGGCCAACAATGTGCTTCTGTTCGGTGACAGCGGAACGGGGAAATCCTCCAGTATCAAGGCTATTTTAAATGAGTACTACGAGCAGGGGCTGCGCATCATCGAGGTATACAAGCACCAGTTCAAGAGCCTGTCCGAGGTGCAGGAGCAGGTGAAGGACAGGAACTACAAGTTCATCATCTACATGGATGATTTGTCTTTTGAGGATTCCGAGCTGGAATACAAGTATTTAAAGGCCATCATCGAAGGCGGTCTCGGAAAGAAGCCTGGGAATGTGCTGATTTATGCGACCTCCAACCGGCGCCATCTGATCCGTGAGAAGTTCAGTGATAAGAGGGAGCTGGATGATGAATTACATAATAACGACACCGTACAGGAGAAGCTGTCACTGGTAGCCAGGTTCGGCGTGACCATATACTTCGGCTCTCCGGATAAGAAGCAGTTCCAGAACATTGTAAGGGAGCTGGCGGAGCGGTATCATGTAAATATGCCTTTGGAGGAGCTCTACGCGGAGGCCAACAAATGGGAGCTAAGCCACGGAGGACTGTCCGGAAGGACGGCCAGCCAGTTCATCACACACCTGATGGGCACCCGGGAAGATTTTACGCAAATTTGACACATGTCCTGACAAAAGGAGAGTATAATGGAAAGGATGTTGCCCGTACCGGGCGGTAAGGAGGACAAGTATGGCAATTAAACTATTCGCAGCCATCGACGTGGGTTCATTTGAACTGGAACTCGGTATCTATGAGGTTTCGCCCAAATACGGAATCCGCCGGGTAGACCATGTGCGCCACGTCATCGCCCTTGGAAAAGATACCTACAATAATGGAAAGATCAGCTATGAACTGGTGGAGGAGATGTGCGGCGTCTTACAGCAGTTTGCGGAGATTATGGAGGCCTACAAGATTTCAGAGTACCGCGCCTATGCCACCAGCGCCATGCGTGAGGCCCGCAACAACCAGATCGTGCTGGATCAGATCCGGGTTCGGACAGGGATTGAAGTACAGATCATCAGCAACTCGGAACAGCGGTTTATCAGCTATAAGGCCATTGCCTCCAAGGACGCGGAATTTAACAAGACAATTCAGAAAGGCACAGCCATTGTGGACGTGGGCTTCGGCAGCATGCAGATATCCCTGTTCGATAAGGACGCGCTGATCTCCACCCAGAACCTTCTCCTGGGCGTCTTAAGGATACGGGAGATGATGTCCAATATCCAGGCCGACATCCGGATGGAGAATACTCTTATCGAGGAACTGGTAGATAATGAGCTTGTGACGTTTAAAAAGATGTATTTAAAGGACCGTGAGATCAAGAATTTAATCGGCATCGGGGAATGTATCCTCTATTTATCCAGAGGAAGCGGAACGGGGAAGCCTGTAGACCGGGTGACCGCAGAGGATTTCAAGGCATTCTATGAGAAGCTGGTGGATATGCCCCTCTATCAGATCGAAGAGCGTTTCGGGGTGAACAGCGAGTACGCGGCCCTCTTAATGCCGGCGGCCATTATTTACCGGAGAGTCTTAGAGCTGACCGGGGCCGAGATGTTCTGGATACCCGGAATCCGTCTCTGCGACGGCATTGCCGCGGAATATGCGGAGGAGACCAGGGCGGTAAAATTCACCCACGATTTCACCGAGGATATCCTTGCGGCGTCCCGCAACATGGCGAAGCGCTACAAATGTCACGCTTCCCACACGGCGGACATGGAAAAACACGTTCTCGATATATTTGACAGCATGAAGCGGTACCACGGCATGGGAAAGAGAGAGCGTCTCCTGCTGCAAATCTCCGCCATCATCCACTCCTGCGGAAAATTCATCGGAATGAAGTACACGGGAGAGTCGGGGTATAATATCATCATGTCGACGGAGATCATCGGTTTATCCCATATGGAGCGTGAGATCATCGCCAATGTGGTGCGCTATAACAGCATTGATTTCGATTACAATGAGGTCATATTTAATGAAGACCTGTTTCGCGATACAAAAGGTGAGCTGACCCATAACGACGTGACCATACTGATCGCCAAGCTGACGGCGATTCTGCGGCTGGCCAATGCCATGGACCGGAGCCATAAGCAGAAGCTTCACGATTGCCGTCTGAGTGTTAAGGAAGGCCAGCTGCTGGTGACCACGACCTATGGAGGGGATATTACCCTGGAGGCGGTGGCATTTGCCCAGAAAGCGGATTTCTTCGAGGAAATTTTCGGAATCCGGCCTGTATTAAAACAGAAGAGGAGGTTGTCCTGATGGCAGATATTGATGAAAGATTCTACAATCCTGATAATTATGTAAACCGTGAACTGAGCTGGCTGGAATTTAACTACCGTGTGCTGAGTGAGGCCAGAGATAAGAACCTGCCCCTGTTTGAACGGCTGAAATTCTTAAGCATTACCTCGTCAAATCTGGACGAATTTTTCATGGTCCGTGTCGCATCCTTAAAGGATATGGTCCACGCAAAATATACGAAGCCGGATATCGCCGGTTTAAAGCCCTCCGAGCAGCTGGAAAAGATCGGCGTAAAGACGCACGAGATGGTAGCCATGCAGTATTCCACCTACAACCGCTCAATACTCCCTGCGTTAAAGCAGAATGGCCTGTGTGTGGTCACGACCCATGCGGACTTAAACGCGGAACAGGGCGCCTACGTAGATGAGTATTTCCGGGAAAATGTATATCCCGTTCTGACCCCGATGGCTGTGGATTCGTCCCGCCCGTTTCCGTTAATCCGGAACAAGACGTTAAACATCGCGGCGCTTCTTCAGAAGAAGAGCGGAGAAGAGGACTTAGAGTTCGCCATGGTTCAGGTACCCAGCGTACTGCCGAGAATCGTGGAGATCCCATCCGACAGGAAAACCGGCCGTTCCGTGATCCTTCTGGAGGAGATCATCGAACGCAACATCGGTTCCATGTTCTTAAACTACAATGTGGTCGCCTACAGTCCCTTCCGTATCATGAGGAACGCGGATTTGACCATCGACGAGGAAGAAGCGGTTGATTTACTGGAGGAGATCCAGAAGCAGTTAAAGAAGCGCCAGTGGGGCGAGGCCATCCGTCTGGAAATCGACGAGAAGATGGACAAAAGCCTGCTGAAGATATTAAAGAGAGAGCTTTCCATCAGCTCGGGCGATATCTATGAGATCGGAGGACCGCTCGATCTGACGTTCCTGATGAAGATGTACGGACTCGAGGGATTCGAGCATTTAAAGGCTCCGAAGTACGTTCCGCAGCGGGTTCCGGCTCTGATGAACGAGGAGGACATATTTACGAATATCCGAAAGGGCGACATTCTGCTGCACCATCCATACGAGACCTTCGGTCCGGTGGTAAACTTCGTAAAGAGCGCGGCTAAGGATCCGGATGTGCTCGCCATCAAGCAGACCCTCTACCGCGTCAGCGGTAATTCCCCGATTATCGCGGCCCTCGCTGAAGCGGCCGACAACGGGAAACAGGTCTCCGTTCTGGTGGAGCTAAAGGCCCGTTTCGATGAGGAAAATAACATTAACTGGGCTAAGAAGCTGGAGAAAGCGGGCTGTCACGTTATATACGGACTGGTGGGCTTAAAGACCCACAGCAAGATCACCCTGGTGGTGCGCCGGGAGGAAGACGGAATCCGCCGCTATGTGCATCTGGGAACCGGTAACTACAACGATTCAACAGCAAAGCTCTATACGGACCTTGGGCTCATGACGTGCAACCCGCAGATCGGCGAGGACGCCACGGCAGTCTTTAACATGCTGTCCGGTTACTCCGAGCCGCTGCACTGGAATAAACTGGTGGTAGCGCCTATCTGGCTGAGAAACCGGTTCTTAAAGATGATTCGCCGTGAAACGCAGAACGCCTTAAAGAAGAAACCGGCACATATTATGGCAAAGATGAACTCTCTCTGCGACAAGGAGATTGCGGCCGCGCTATACGAGGCCTCCTGTGCCGGCGTAAAGATCGAGATGGTGATCCGCGGAATCTGCTGCTTAAAGGCCGGCATTCCTAATTTGAGCGAGAATATCGAGGTACACTCCATCGTCGGTAATTTCCTGGAACACGCCCGTGTCTTCTATTTTGAAAATGACGGAAGTCCGGAGATATATATGGGCAGCGCCGACTGGATGCCGAGAAACCTGGATAAGCGTGTGGAGATCATGTTCCCTGTGGAGGAGGAATCCTTAAAGGAACAGGTCATGCATGTCTTAAAGGTTCAGCTGGAGGACAATGTGAAGGCTCATATACTGAAGCCGGATGGAACGTATGAGAAGCCGGATAAACGCGGCAAGGTGCTGGTGTGCAGCCAGGATCAGTTCTGCGAGGAAGCGGTAAAAAACGTGGAAGCAGAGCTGGGGAAAATGGACCCGGTGAGTAACCGGGTGTTTGTGCCGGTAATTAGTCAGAATTAGGGCTGGACGGGGGGACGCGGACTTTGCGCAGGCAGTTGGGGAAAAGAGAGGGCGGCCGGCAGTTTGGAATTGGCTCACGGTTCGCTGAGGGGCTGGGCGTAAGGCCGGAGAAGCGGCCTCGCGAACAGTTTGCCAATTCCAAACTGCCGGCCGCCCTCTCTTTTCCGCCCAGGCTGTGAAAGGTCCGCTGGCACCGGCTGCGCTGGGAAAAATGCGGAGGCGGTGGGAAGTAAAGGATAGGGACAGTGGAATATAGAAGTTTTGATAGAGTATTTTATTTAAAGCAGCACATGGAAAATGGGAGGCTGGGGCATGAGTAAGGAAGAACAGGTTTTTGGCGGATGCTGGTTCTTTTAATAGTAAAGGATACAAATTTATGAAAAGAAAAATAAAATTATTAATTGTGCTTTTTACTCTAATATTATATCTTATGCCAGCACTATACTTTGATTTCATAGCATTTAATAATGCTGAATATCCCCAAATGTATTTATACAAAAATATAAAATGGTATCCGTCCCTGACATACCGTGATAAAGGTGCTGAGTATATTGAAGGACAGTATACCTATTATGGCTGGTGCTATAAAATAGAAATGAAAGTTTTTAAAAACAGTCAAACTCAACAGGTCTATAATTACTTCTCCGGGCATGGAACAGCAGTAAATTTCCTTATTTTTGGAAAAACTATTACAAGAAATTTTTATAATGGGGTTTCCATAAGATATTATGATATGCCGGAAACGCAATAATTTTGTATATGCCATCTCGGTTTATTGATTTGTACGCTATTTTTATGGTTAAATCGTCTTCCTATAATCCCTCCCCATACTAAAGTGAAATAAGCTTGTTATATTGTAGCGCTATACTATTTATCCGACGAATAAAGCAAATGTACGAAAAACGGTTAGTCAGATATACATACCATATAATTAAAACTGAGAAGAGCCTTCAATGAGAAGGGCCTTTTTTTTTAACATTGGGCGGTGATCGAGAAATTTCCCTTTTTAAATATTGTTGACAAGGAAACAAAATGGAGATGGAATAAATGTGTCCATGGAAACAATAAAAGATAAAGGAGTTGTAATAGATGAAAAGTGACAGAGGTTTTTCTAAAGATTTTCTGCTCGTGGTTATCGGCCAGATTATATCGTTGTTTGGCAATCAGATTTTGAGGTATGCGCTTCCGCTTTATCTGCTGAATCAGACCGGGTCTTCGGCTTTGTTTGGGACGACTTCGGCGTGCGCATTTATCCCTGTGATCGTACTGTTCCCTGTGGGAGGAATTATTGCGGACCGGGTGAATAAGAGGAATATTATGGTGATGCTGGACGTTGCCACTGCGGCGTTAATCGTCCTTTTTTATGTGATGGCGGGAACTGTTGATATTGTGCCGCTCATGGCGGTTACCATGATGGTTCTGTATGGGATACAGGCCGTCTGATGCAGGCGAATTCTCTGATCGATGTAATCAGCTCCCTGGCCAATATGGCTGGGCCGGTGATTGGCGGCATTCTGTTCTCGGTTGTAGGGCTGGTGCCGATTCTGTGCGTAAGCGCGGGCTGCTTCCTGCTTTCTGCAATTATGGAGATTTTTATTCATATTCCATTTGAGAAAAAGCAGGCAGGCGGCAATATTTTTGTTACGGGATTCGGCGATCTGAAGGACAGCTTTCAGTTTATGTTTCAGAGACAGCCTGTACTGTGGAAGGTTTCGTTCGTATACGCGTTTCAGAACCTGTTCCTGTCTTCTCTGGTGTTGATTGGAGTCCCGGTTATCATTACACAGCATCTGAGATTTTCCATAAATACCGCCAACCGCCTGTATGGATACGCGCAAGGCGTGATTGCGGCAGGCAGTATCGCGGGCGGGCTGCTTGCAGGGATTCTGTCTAAGAAGCTTAAGCCGAAGGCAATACCGGCACTGATAACAGGGGCCGCCGTGTCCATGCTGCTGATTCGAGAAGATCGGAGACCGCGTATATCTTCCGTTTTATGCGGCGGCGGTGATTGTGACGGGAATTGGTGTGCTGACACGCGGAATTTTCAGGAAAGTGGACCGGAAAATGGCGTAGGGAAGGCGGCCATCTGCGCATGAATGTAGAGAAATATTAGGAAAAAAGTAAAGATATTGCGTGGTTAAAATGATAGAATGAGTTTATAACGAAGAAATCAACAGAGGAAAGGCGGTGGGAGGTCTATGACAGGGATTTATGCTCTCGTACATATGGCGGTGGACTTATCCTGCGCCTTTCTGGTTTACACATATGTGCTGGGCGGAGAGCAGTGGTACTTGTGGCTGCTTCTTTATAATTTCTGCGCATTTGCCCTGCAGATGCCGATCGGGGCGGCGGCCGACCGGCTGGATCGCAACAGCTGTGTGGCTGTGGGAGGCTGTGCCGGTGTTTTGGCGGGGCTGCTGCTTGGAATCGCGGGATTTCCGGCCGGAGTTGCCGTTGTGGCCGGAGTTGGCAACGCCTGCTTTCATGTGGGAGGCGGGATCGATGTCCTGAACCGCAGCGAGAGAAAAGCGGCGCCGCTGGGAATCTTTGTGGCTCCCGGCGCGCTGGGGATATTTCTGGGAACCATGCTCGGCCGGGCCGGAACGGAGGCGGCTGTGTGGATCGGCGGTCTTTTGATTCTTTCGGCGGTGGTGATCCGCGCGGCGGCGGGAAGAGAGAAGCTGTGGCTTTCATCCGGCAATGCGCCGTTTTCCTTCTCTGTGCCGTCAAGCTCGATGCCGTCAAGCTCTGTGCCGTCAGGCAGGACACTGATGGCGGCTGCCTGTTTCCTGGCGGCAGTGATTCTGCGGTCCTACTCCGGTATGATACAGAATTTCCCATGGAAAGAGACACTGGCGGGAAGCGGCTTAATTCTGGCTGGCGCTGTTGTGCTTGGAAAGATGGCGGGAGGCGTTTTAGCCGATAAGTTGGGCATTCAGAGAACTGCCTTCCGTTCCATGTGCGCGGCTGCGGTGGGATTTCTCTGCCTGGTTTATCCGGCTGCGGGGATTCTGGCAGTATTTTTCTGGAATATGTCCATGCCGCTGACCCTGTGGGCTGTTTCGAAGGTATTTCCGGGGGCGAAGGGCTTTGGCTTCGGTCTGCTGACATTCGGCCTTTTTGTGGGATTTTGCCCGGCCTGGCTCGGCGGAAGCAGCGTCGGAGGCCCGGTACAGTCCGGCATCCGCTTTATGGCGGGAAATGCCTCCACTCCGGTCGGTATGGCTCTCATGGCGGTGGTGTCCCTGCTGCTTCTGGGCTGGGGGCTTAAGCAGGTGGCGGAATGATGGGGCTGTGGATTGTTCCCGTTCTGCTGGTGTCGCTGGGGCTTACGGTTGCTTTGGAGGAAGGCTTCGGCTGGCTGACCGGTGTGCGGGACCGATGGGATATACTGCTGGTTTTACTGGTTAATCTGCTGACGAATCCGGCTGTGGTATTTCTCTACTATGTGAACTGTCTGTATCTGGGCTGGAACCGTACCGTAATTACTGTAGGACTGGAGGCGGCGGCAATTGCAGTGGAAGCGGTGTGCTATAAGGCCGCGGCAGGGAACATACGGCATCCCTGGCTCTTTTCGATTGGTGCGAACCTGGTTTCCTTTACGTTGGGAGCGATGATTACACGATACATTTAAGCGTCGGACAGAGATGAATCAGATTAAGTGAAGCAGAAAGCGAGGCGGAGATTATGAAAATAGAGATTGGAACAACCTTCCCATCCCATTTTAAATCGTCATACCCGGAAGAATTTGAGCTGTTTTCTCATTTTGAGACGACATCAGGAATTCCGACGGTTCTGTTTGCGGTAACCACATGGAAAGAAAATGGAAAGCCCAACGTCTGTTTTCACGCATGGAGCTGTTTCCATGGCGACAAGACGGCCTTTTTCGCGGTGATGGGAGGCCTGTACCAGCATACGCATACCTATGCCAATATCCAGAGGGAAGCATGCTTCGGCATTAACTTTCTCCCTGTGAGCTGCTACGACAGGCTGATCAATACGATCCGGGGCAACGAGTATGAGGCGGACGAATTTCAGGCAGGTGGATTCACAGTGCAGGACGCAAAGACGATTCACGCCCCCGTGATTCAGGAGGCTTTCATCAATATGGAGTGTACGCTGAAAGACATTCAGGATTTAAGCGGCGCCGGAATTACGGCGATGGTGATCGGCCAGGTTCAGCATATATCTGTCGAGGAGGAGTATGCGCAGGGCTATGAAAAACGCTACGGCAAAGACGGCTTTATGATGTTGATTCCGGCCCCTCAGGATCTTAAGACCGGGGAGCCTGCGCAGTCGGCAGTCGCGACGGTAAACATCGAAAGGCTGGACTGAAGCAGCGTTAAAGAGCACTCTCACGAATCTGAGCGCAAGGGAGTTTCCAGGAGTGCTCTCAAAAAGTAAGGGAGGAGAGATCAGAATGAGAGAAAACAACAATGGAGGACCATTGACCGGCCGGGCAATGGCATTAAGTCCTGTCCGGGAGGCGGCCGTATTCCTTCTGGTTCTGGCGGCGTTACTGCTGACGCCGGGAAAGAGAGCCGGGGCCGATGTGATCTGGACGCCGGACGATTCTTTTTACGACCAGCATTACGAAGACTGCGATTACGAGGGGCGCCGATATTACGCCAATGGCGCCGACGGATATGTGACGGTCATGGAGAGCCCCGAGAAGAAAAATGTCCTTGATGTCCTTGCCAATGGCCCTGTTCTGTACGTGTCCATGACGTATGACAAGGGCATGTCCGGGAAATGGGGACTGGTCCAGTACGTTTTAAATGACGAAGGACAGCCGGCGGAAGACTACAGCTGGGATGAGGGCGCCACCGTGGGCTGGATTAAGATGGAAGAGCTCTTAAGCGTATACGACGGTTACAGCTTTGCCGAAGAGCACAGGGCGGAGATTCAGGAGACGGATGAGGGCGCGGCGCCAAAGGTGGTCATGCCGGATACGGGGACCATCTATCTCTGGGAATATCCCGGCTCGGAGATTTCATACGGGACGCTGGAATCCATGGAGAGTGAGATCTCCATCGATCAGACGTACCAGGATCCGGGCGGAGATCTTTGGGGCCATTCGGGCTATTATTTCGGCTATAGGAATTTCTGGATTAACTTAAGCGATCCGGGCGAGGCAAATCCGGAGTTGAAACCGCAGGAAAAACCGAAACTTACCCCTCCAGCAGATCGTAAAACGCTGGAAAGCCTTCCAAAGACAGGCAGATCCGGCCTGGTACTGCCCCTCACCGTGGCGGGGCTGATCGTCCTGACCATTGTCCTGACCACGCTCGTAATCCGATTTATGGCGGTTAAAAAGAGGGATGAGGAAAAAACGGCGGACGGCGGGCGGAAAGAATCTTAAAAAGGCCGCGGGAGTAGGAAATTCCATGGTAATTTTGTAAGAAAATAGTAAAGCAAAGATACCTTTCTTGTGGTAGAATGGAAACAGACTAAAGCTGAAATAACACAAGGGAGGTATTTTTCATGTCAGAAACTACGAACATTCTGGTGGTAGATGATGAAAAAGAGATTGCTGAGCTGGTAGAGATATACCTGGTCAGTGACGGATATAAAGTATTTAAGGCTAATAACGCCATGGACGGATTGGATATTCTGGATAAAAATGAGATTCATCTGGTTCTGCTCGATATTATGATGCCGGGCATGGACGGGATGGAGATGTGCAGAAAGATCAGAGAGACAAACAACATACCGATCATCATGCTGAGCGCCAAGTCCACCGATTTAGACAAGATCATGGGACTGGGAACGGGAGCCGACGACTACGTGACGAAACCGTTTAACCCGCTGGAGCTGACGGCCCGTGTGAAGTCCCAGCTGCGCCGCTACACCCAGTTAAACCCCAACAGTGCGGTGAATGAGAAGGCGGGCAACGAGATTACCATCCGCGGACTGATTATCAACAAAGACAACCACAAAGTGACCGTTTACGGGGAAGAGATCAAGCTGACCCCGATTGAATTTGATATCCTCTATCTTCTGGCGTCCAATCCGGGCCGTGTGTTCAGCACGGATGAGATATTCGAGAAGGTGTGGAATGAAAAGGTATATGAGGCCAATAACACGGTCATGGTACATATCAGGCGTCTGCGCGGCAAGATGAAGGAAGACACAAGGCAGAATAAGATTATCACCACAGTGTGGGGGGTAGGGTACAAAATTGAAAAATGATATGAACCGGCGCTTCCGCACCCGTGTGATAACAAATATTTTTTACAGCGCGGTCGTTACCGTCCTGATCGAGGTCTTTCTCGTTACCAACGTATCTCTGATCGCCACCTATATGGACAATGCGGGAATCGATAATTTCTTTATATCGATTCTCGTCTCCTTTGACGTGGTGGTTATTCTGATGTATGTGCTCTTTGGCATCCTTGTCTTTACTGTCACTTTCATGATTCTTCAGGAAAAGTCGCTCCGCTATATCACGAAGATTTCCGATGCCATGCAGAACATTTCCGAAGGGGATTTGAACGTCACGGTGGAGGTGGAAGGAGACGACGAGTTCTCTTCCATGGCTGCCAACTTAAATAAGATGGTAGAAGACTTAAAGGAGCTGATGGATAAGGAGAGAGAATCCGAGCGGACGAAGAATGAGCTGATTACCAACGTGGCCCATGACCTGCGCACTCCGCTTACCTCCATTATCGGTTACTTAGAGCTGCTTTCCGGCGACGTGAAGCTGGAGCCGGAGATACAGAAAAAGTACATAAATATCGCATATGTGAAGACGAAGCGTCTGGAAAAGCTGATTGAAGACTTATTTGGGTTTACAAAGATGAATTACGGAAAGCTTTCCATGCATGTGGGCCAGGTGGATGTGGTGAAACTGCTGAGCCAGCTGCTGGAAGAGTTCTATCCCAGCTTTGTAGACAAGAATTTATCGTATGAACTGCAGAGCAACGTCCCCGTCAAGGTGATTACCGCAGATGGGAATCTGCTGGCCCGGCTTTTCGATAATCTGATTAACAACGCCATCAAATACGGCGCGGATGGAAAACGGATCATGGTGAAGCTGCACGCGGATGATGAGATTGTCACAGTTTCAGTTATCAACTATGGCTATGTGATCCCGGCGGATGAACTGCCGCTTATCTTTAACAAGTTTTACCGTGTGGAGCAGTCTCGTTCCACCAACACGGGGGGAACCGGACTTGGCCTTGCCATCTCGAAGAATATCGTGGATATGCACGGCGGTACGATCACCGTGACCAGCGATTTATCCGGTACGGTATTTACGGTGAAACTGAAAGTGAATTTTGACGTTAACAAGGAAAACTTTGGAAAGATAGGATGACAAAAGGATGAGATTCAGAAAAAATACCCTCGTATGGGCGGTGATACTGAGCATGGCAGGCAGTGTTTTACTGCCTGCCTCCTGTGTAAATGCCTATGCTGCGCAGAATATGACAGAGCCGGCGAACAACTTAAATACCGAGTCCGATATTTATCTGACGTCGTCTCCGGTCGTGATGGACGTGACTTACGGATATGACGGGGCGGCCAAGAGCGGCCGCTATGTGCCGGTTCAGATATCCCTGGCCAATCAGGAGCAGAAGGCGTTTGAAGGGACTCTTCGAATCCAGGCAATGGAGTCCGACTATGAGATTTATGATTACGATTACCCGCTGACCCTGTCCGCAGGGGAGAAACTGGAGAAGAACCTGGACATTCCGGCAGGCAGAGGTGAGATTCTGTATGTAAAGCTGTTCGATGGAAATGGCACGGAGCTTGTGCGCAAACGTCTGAGAATCAATGTGAGCCGCGAAGTCGCAGAGCTGTATGTGGGTATCCTTTCCGATTCTCCGGACAGCTTGAATTATTTAAACGGTGTGGGAGTCAATTACAGTTCGGTCAGGACGAAGACATTTAATCTGACGGCGGATACCATGCCGGATAAGGCTGTCGGGATGGATCTGCTGGATGTACTGCTGATCACGGATTACGATACGAGAAAGCTTTCAGATAGCCAGACCGACGCCATCTGGGAGTGGGTCAGAGGGGGCGGAACGCTGTTAATAGGAACCGGCGGCCGTGCGAATGATACGCTGGCGGCATTCCGTGAGGAGATTGTCGAGACGGCGTTTCCCGCGCCGGATGTGCGTTCCGTGGATATGGGCGTGGAATACGCCACCAATGGCCCGGGAGATTCCTTTATCAATCTGACCTGCGCCGACATCTCGTTAAAGGGCGGCACCGAAGTGCTGGCCAACGACGAGTTTCCGGTTCTCACATCGACTCCGAAAGGAAAGGGGCTGGTGGGAGTCGCCGCCTATGACTTTGTGGATATCTCGGACTTCTGTGAGACACAGCGTTCCTACGTGGATAAGCTTCTGACCGCGCTTTTGGGAGAAGATAAGCTGAACAACTTATCCTCCTATCTCTATTACGGCAATTCCAGCAAATACTGGTCGGTTCAGAGCATTTTGAACACAGGCAATGTAGATAAGCTTCCGAATATGCCGCTGTATGTGATTGTAATTCTCGGTTATATCATTCTGGTAGGACCGGGGCTTTACCTTCTGTTAAAGAAGCAGGAGCGAAGAAGATTTTACCGGACGGGGGCGGTCGTTCTGTCCCTTACCTTTGCAGCGGTCATCTACCTTATGGGAGTCGGAACCCGGTTTAAGAATACGTTCTTCACCTACGCCACGATTCTGGATACGTCGGAGAAATCCATCGACGAGTACACCTACATCAACATACGGACTCCGTATAACAAACCGTACGCGGTTTCACTGGATCCGGGCTATGACCTGCTTCCCATAACCAGAAGCTATTATTACGATATGACGCCGGTGCCCAAATTTACAGGCACGGAGGAGAGCAGGGTACGGGTCGAGTACGGGCTGAATGAGACGAAGATATCCGCTCAGAACGTGGTTTCCTTCACTCCCAAATATTTCTCACTTGTGAAGAAGAGTCCCAACACCGAGCACCAGGGGCTTACGGGAAATGTCACTCTGTTTGACGGCCAGATAAGCGGTACCGTGACGAACCGGTACTCGTTCCCGGTGGAAAAGGTCGGAGTGATGATGTTCGGACAGATGATCGTGATCGATGAACTGGGGCCGGGAGAGACGATGTCGCTCGATGGTCTGAAGGTCATCAATTATCCGCTGAACAGCTCCTATTTAATCGCGGAGCGTGTGACGGGCGGCTATCAGTATGAGAAGCCGGATATCGAGGATGAGAACTACATGCTGGCACTTTCCCGGGCAAACATCCTGGGCTTCTATCTCGACACGTATGCCTCTGTCTACAGTCCGGAAGCGCGGATCGTGGCGTTCAGCAGAGAGCAGTCTGACAGCAAATTCCTGGCAAAGGGTGACTACGACACCTACGGCATGACCATGTTTACCTCTGCCCTGGATATCAGCACGAAGAAAAACGGCTATACCTACCGTTCGGCTCTGATGAAGGCGCCTCACGTCGTGAGCGGCCAGTATTACGCGGCCAGCAACTCCGTCTACGGCATGGACCCGACGGTTTTAGAGTACTCTCTGGGGAATGACATCGAGGTGGAGAGCCTGACATTTGAAAAGATTTCGGATGAATTCCTGGAAGGTGAGAAGAACAATGGATTGTCCATGTTCAGCGGAAGCCTTTATTTCTACAATCACGATACGGGAATTTACGATCTGATGGATACCGGAAAGAGCGTCTACGCTGCAGATGAACTGGAGCCTTATCTGTCTCCTGGAAATACGATGACAATCAAGTATATCTTTGACAACAACACGGATTACAGCTGGGTGACACTGCCGATGCTGACCGTCCTGGGAAAGGATAAATGATGCTGGAGATCAGAAACTTAAAAAAGACATTTGGAAAATTTTACGCGCTGAACGGTCTGGACATGGACATCGGAGATGGAGCGCTCTACGGATTCGTAGGGCCTAACGGAGCCGGAAAGACGACGACCATCAAGATTATGACCGGACTTTTAGAGGCGGACGAGGGGCAGGTGCTGATCGACGGCGTGAATGTAACCGGCGGCCTGTCCCAGCTGAAGCTTAAGATCGGGTATGTGCCGGATTTCTTCGGCGTATACGACAATTTAAAGGTCAGTGAATACATGGAGTTTTTCGCCTCCTGCTATGGAATCAATGGATTAAAGGCGAGAACGCGTTATATGACGCTTCTGGAACAGGTTGGACTGGAAGACAAGGTGAATTTCTATGTGGACGGTTTATCCCGCGGTATGAAGCAGAGGCTGTGCCTCGCCAGGGCGCTGATCCACGATCCGTCCCTTCTCGTCATGGATGAGCCGACCTCCGGACTGGATCCGAGAACCCGGTTTGAATTTAAGGAGATATTAAAAGAACTGCGGGAGCAGGGAAAGACGATCCTGATCAGCTCCCATGTCCTCTCCGAGCTTTCCGAGCTCTGTACGGACATCGGGATCATCGATCAGGGAAAGATGGTGTTAAGCGGCAGTATGGAAGCGATCCTGCGCCGCGTCAATACCTCGAATCCGCTGATCATCTCCATTCTGGGGAGCAAGGAGAAGGCGCTGACGATTTTAAAGAGCCAGCCCTGCGTACAGACCATTTCCGTAAAGGAAGGCAATATCATGGTCCAGTTCGTCGGGGACGAGGAGGATGAGGCGGTTCTGCTTCAGCAGCTGGTGGATGCGGAAGTGATGGTGCACGGGTTTATCCGTGAACCGGGAAGCCTGGAATCCTTATTTATGCAGATAACTGACCACGATGTAGAAAAGGCGGTGTTAGTACATGAAAATGAATCCGGTATATAAAAGAGAGACCACCGTCAGCTCCAGAAGCTTCAGGCTGGCGCTGATCATTATGGTGTTTAACGGAATTCTGGCCCTGGTGGCCCTGCTTAACATGTATTCCGTGGTTGCGAGAGTAAAGATAACGGCGGAGATCCAGTACTCCTCCTTCCTGAATCTGTACGTATTTGTAAGCGTGGTGGAGTTCGTCATGCTGATGTTCATCATGCCGGCTCTGACTGCCGGAAGCGTCAGCGGAGAGCGGGAGCGGCAGACGCTGGATTTGATGCTGACAACGACGATGAAGCCGTCGGAGATTATATTGGGAAAGCTGAGCGCGTCCTTCTCTACCATGTTTATCCTGATTGTATCCAGCTTTCCGCTGCTGGCTGTGTCCTTTGTATACGGCGGTATCACGTTCTATGACGTCTGCCTGCTTCTCCTGTGTTATGTGGCGGTAGCGCTGCTCACCGGGAGCATGGGAATCTGTTTCTCGGCCATTTTCAAGCGTTCCACCATTGCTACGGTGGTAACCTACGGCATTTTGATTCTGATTGCGGCGGGAACGTATGCGGTTAACGTGTTTGCACTTTCCATCGCCCGCATGAACATGAACAACACGTACATAAGCTCGGTTGGCTCCATGACGGAGCAGGCGAATTCCGGCGGATTCTTATATCTGCTGCTCTTTAATCCGGTCGCCACATTTTACGTGATGATTAACCGACAGGCAGGAGATAATCAGGTTACCGGAAGCTTAAGCCGCTGGTTCGGCCCGCATCCGGAGAATTTCATCATGAATTACTGGGTGGTCATAAGCATCATCATCCAGCTGGCGCTGTCTGCGATCTTCTTGCTGATCGCCATTCGCGCCATCAATCCGGTCAAGAGAAAGCCGGTAAAACAGCAGAAGGTAAAGAGCAAGGCGAGAGTGAGTGTCCCGGCGGCTGGCAGCCAGTCGTAAGGCGAAGCGCCGTGTCACGGTTTGGCTCATTCCCTGAAAGAAAAATTTGAACGTGGCTGTTGGACATAAAATACGTGTGTCCGCCGGCCGCGTTCATTTTTATAGCTTGTATCCAGATGACAGAATGCGGGAATATCAGGGATTGGCTGGACATGCCCCTTTGCAAAATTTAAAAATAAAGGAGAAAACATATGCTGACAATTGGATGTCATTTATCATCTTCGAAAGGTTATCTTGCCATGGGAAAAGAGGCTGTGAAGATTGATGCAAATACGTTTCAGTTTTTTACCAGGAATCCGCGGGGAACGAAGGCGAAGGCCATCGATGAAAATGACGTGGAACGGTTCCTGGCATTTGCGAAGGAGAACGGGATCGAGCAGATTCTGGCCCATGCTCCTTATACGCTGAACGCCTGCTCTGCGGATGAACATCTGCGAGAGCTTGCGAGAGATACGATGGCGGATGACTTGAGGCGTATGGAGTATACGCCCGGCAACTGCTATAATTTCCATCCGGGAAGCCATGTGGGACAGGGGGCAGAAGCGGGGATCGCGTTCATTGCGGATATGCTGAACCAGATTTTGAAACCGGAGCAGCGTACTACGGTTCTCCTTGAAACCATGTCCGGGAAAGGAAGCGAGGTGGGCCGCGAATTCGAAGAACTGCGGGAGATATTAGACCGTGTGGAGTGTAAGGAACGCATGGGAGTCTGCCTCGATACATGCCATGTGTGGGACGGAGGCTATGACATTGTAAATGATTTGGAGGGCGTCATTGGGAAGTTTGACCGGATCATCGGTCTGGAAAAGCTGAAGGCCATTCATTTAAATGACAGTCTGAATCCGCTGGGTGCCCATAAGGACCGCCATGCGAAGATCGGGGAAGGCTGTATCGGGGAGGAAGCGCTGAAGCGCGTGGTGACGCATCCGGCTTTAAAAGATCTGCCGTTTTATTTAGAGACACCGAATGAGCTTCCCGGGTATGCCAGGGAGATTGCAGTCATGAGAGAGGCAAGCAGATAAAAAATAACTTATAGTTAAAAAACAAAACCATGAATTAAAAGACGCTCAATTGTATACCAGCCTGAAGCCTGCTATAATAAGACCATGAAGGGCCCTTCTTCATAGAAAACAGGAGGGATTATGTATGGCAATGAATGCGGTAATACGTGAAAAACGAAAAGAACTGGGACTGACCCAGGAGAAGGTTGCAGAGTATTTAGGAGTATCTGCGCCAGCCGTGAACAAGTGGGAAAAGGGGATCACCTGCCCTGACGTTTCGTTATTGCCTGCGTTGGCCCGTCTGCTGAAAACGGACTTGAATACGCTGCTCTGCTTCAAGGAGGAATTGACAGAACAGGAGATCGCCGGATTCTGTATGGAAGTGGCGGAAACGGTCCGGGCGGATGGAATGAGCGCGGGAATCAGGCTGGTGCGGGAAAAGGTACAGGAATATCCCGCATGCGGTCCGCTGATTCACAGGGCTGCGATGGTGTTAGACGGCGCATGGTTTATCAAAGGCTCGTGTTACGAGGAGCGGGAGGAGTATGCGGAGGAGATTATCTCTCTGTATGAGCGCGCGGCGGAGTGCGGTGATGAGAAAGTCGCCACCGGCGCCCGGTTTATGCTGGCATCGAAATATATGGTTCGCACGGAATATGAAAAGTCACAGAAGATGCTGGATTTGCTTCCGGAAAGAAACCATATGGATAAACGTCAGATCCAGGCGAATCTCTATATCAGGCAGGAAAAGCTTGATGAGGCGGCCCGCCTGATGGAGCAGACGCTCATCATGCGGCTGAATGAACTGGAGGGCGTACTGATCAGCCTCGCTGAAATCGCAGTGAAAGAGGGACGGCCGGAGGATGCCACAGACATAGGGGAACGCTGGAAGGCCGTTGCGGAGCAAATGGGACTGTGGAACTATAACGGGCTGGTAATCGCGCTGCAGGCGGCTCTCGACCGGGAAGATGAGGCACAGAGCGTCAGAATGATCAAAGAACTTTTAAAAGCGGCGGCAACGCCGTGGGAGATGGAAAACTCGCCTTTATTCCGGCATATTCCGGTTAAGGGTGTCCCGGAAACTTATACGAAGCAGATCATTCCGCCTATTTTATACGAATTTGAGAATAGCTCAAAATACGACTTCCTTCAGAGCAATGAGGAATTCAGGCAGCTGATCGAGCGGGGCCGGGAACTGTCACTGTCGGAGACAAAGTAAAAATCGTAATAGAAAATTTTGTAGATGGATGGAATCCCGGTATGGTATACTATACTCATATCGGGATATTTATTGTATAATAGGAAAGTGTTCCTATTACACAATAAGCCCTCCGGGCAGGAGGCGCACTCCGCGCTAAGGAAGTATGGTTGCTGAAGCAACCGCGCTTCGGCGCGAGAGTCCGGCGAGCCGGATTCTTTATTCTAATAAACGTGACAGGAGGCAGAAACATGGGAATTATAAAAGCAGTTACGACCGCGATCGGCGGTTCACTGGCAGACCAGTGGCTGGAGGTAATTGAGTCAGGCAATATGGGAGATCAGACAGTCTTCACCAGCGGCGTGAAAATCCGCAGAGGGTCCAATACGAAGGGAACGGATAATACGATTTCCGACGGTTCCGTCATCCACGTGTACCCCAACCAGTTCATGATTCTGGTAGATGGAGGCAAGATTATCGATTACACCGCGGAAGAGGGATATTATACCGTCAAGAATTCCTCCCTGCCATCCCTGTTTAACGGACAGTTCGGGGAGGCGCTTAAAGAGTCCTTTGACCGTGTGCGTTTCGGCGGCGAAACTCCTACGTCTCAGAAGGTCTATTTCATCAACCTGCAGGAGATCAAGGGAATCAAGTTCGGAACCCCGAATCCGATTAACTATTTTGACCAGTTTTACAATGCAGAACTGTTTCTGCGTGCCCACGGTACGTACTCGATCAAGGTAACGGATCCGCTGTTATTCTACGCCGAGGCTATTCCAAAAAACAAGGCAAGAGTCGAGGTTACGGATATCAATGAGCAGTATTTGTCCGAATTCTTAGAGGCGCTGCAGTCCTCTATTAATCAGATGTCGGCTGACGGGATCCGCATTTCCTACGTGGCGTCCAAGGGCAGAGAGCTGGGCGACTACATGGCGGATACTCTGGACAGTCAGTGGAAGGCTATCCGAGGCATGGAGATTCAGTCTGTAGGTATTGCCAGTATTTCGTATGATGAAGAATCCAAGAATCTGATCAATATGAGAAACCAGGGCGCCATGCTGAGCGATCCCGGTGTGCGGGAGGGCTATGTTCAGGGATCGGTAGCCAGAGGCATGGAGGCAGCCGGAAGCAATGCGTACGGCTCCATGGCTGGCTTTATGGGCATGGGTGTCGGCATGAATGCGGGAGGCGGCTTCATGGGAGCAGCTTCCAATGCGAATTTACAGCAGATGCAGATGAACCAGATGGCAGGAAACCAGCAAATGGCAGGAAACCAGCAAATGGCAGGAAATCAGCAGATGGCAGGAAACCAGCAGATGGCGGGAAACCAGCAGATGGCAGCCGGTCAGATGCAGGGCGGCCAAATGGCGGGAGCGCAGCCGACACAGGGCGCCGGCCAGGCAGGCGGCAATGGTCCGATACCGGGAACCGGAACCCCGTCCTTTGTACAGCAGGCGTCTGAGGCCAGACAGGCAGCAAGCCAGTCAGGTGACTCATGGACCTGTAAATGTGGAAATGTCAACACAGGAAAATTCTGCCCGGAATGCGGAGCTCCCCGGCCAGCCGGTCCGTGGACCTGTGAATGCGGAACTGCCAATAATGGAAAATTCTGTTCGGAGTGTGGGAAACCAAGACCATGAGTGCGACCATAACATATAAGTGCCCGAACTGCGGCGGCGGCCTGCAGTTTGATCCTGACAAACAGAAATATGCATGTGAATACTGTCTGTCCGAGTTTACTCAGGAAGAGCTGGAACGGCTGAGCCCGGAAGCATCGGCCGATCAGACCGGTTTCCCGTCCGCCAGTATGGCTGGAGAGGAGACGCAGGAGGACCGGAAAATGGAAGGGACTCCCGTCCTTTACACCTGTCCCAGCTGTGGAGCGGAGATCGTAACCGATGAGACCACTGCGGCCACCATGTGTTATTACTGTCACAATCCGGTAATTCTTTCCGGAAAGCTGTCAGGAGAGTATAATCCGGACTATGTCATCCCCTTTCAGCTGGACAGAGAAAAAGCGACCGCCATATTCTCCCAGTGGATGAAGAAAAAAAGATATGTGCCGAAAGCCTTTTATTCAGAGGATCAGATCCAGAAAATGTCCGGTGTGTATTTTCCGTATCTGATGTACAGCTGCCGGGTGGAAGGAGAGCTGGTGGCCCGGGCCGACAGGCTGCGGATCTGGGTGAGCGGACGGTATCAGTATACAGAGACCCAGACGTACGATATTTTCAGGGAAGGCGACATGGAAGTGAGCCATGTCACCCGCAATGCCTTAAAAAAGGCAAACAGAGAGCTGGTGGAGGGTGTTCTGCCCTATGATATGGAGAAGCTGGAACATTTTACTCCCGGTTATCTGTCCGGCTTCGTGGCAGAGCGGCGTGATATGGAGGAACAAGACTTTTCCGCTGACGTATACGGCGAGGTTCGCCAGTTTGCGCTTGATTCCCTAAAAGAAAGTGTTGGAACGTATGACCGGGTCAGTGTTCGCCGGTCGGACGCGCAGCTGAGAGATGAGAAATGGGAATACGCCCTTCTTCCGGTCTGGACACTCACCTACCATGACCAGGCTAAAAACGAGATGTACTATTTTACCGTCAATGGACAAACTGGAAAAGTTTGTGGAAAACTTCCGGTTGATAAGACGAAATTGTTGATACTGTTTGCAGAAATTTTCTTCCCGGTCCTGTTATTCATGCTTTTAATGGGGTATCTGATATGATGAGACGACAAAGAAATGGTGTATCCGTATACATAAAAAATGGGAGTCAGCTGCTTCGGCTGCTGCTCTTTGCCGCGGCGATTCTCTTTCTGGCTGGATTCTGCATGGTGTCCACAGCCTGGGCCTCCGGGAATTCTGACCTGGCAGAAGGTAAAACCAGAGTCTTCGATCAAGCGGGACTGTTCAGCGAGGCGGAGAAAAGTTCCATGGAAGAAGAGATTGCCTCCATGCGGAAAGACATGAACATGGACGTGGTGCTCGTCACCACGGATGATGCAGGTGGAAAGTCAGCCGAAAGGTACAGTGAAGATTTTTACACTAACGGAAATTTCGGGACGGGAAAAGACTACAGCGGTGTGATATTCCTGATTGATATGGATAACCGGGAGCTGTATATCGCACCGGTAGGAACGATGAACCGGTTTCTGACGGATAAACGGTGGAATACTATTTTAGATGACGCCTATGAGGGCGCATCGAATGGGGACTATGCGGCCAGTGCCGAAGCATTTTTAGCGGGTGTCCGCAAATATTACACGGCCGGAATACCGGGCGGTCAGTACAACTACGACCGTGACACCGGTAAAATCAGCGTCTACCGCAGCATAACCTGGCCGGAGGCCGTGTTAGCCCTGGCGGTGGCCCTGCTGGCGGCCATAAGCCCCTGCATTGGTGTCAGGAACCGCTACGCGATGAAGAAAGAGCGGAGGCAGGCTGAAAATTACTTAAAAGCCTACCGGGCAGACTGCCGCTTCCGTTTTTCTGCAAATACGGATAATCTGGTCAATAAGACCGTCACCCATATTGTGATTCCAAAGAATACTTCCAGCGGTCATTCCGGTGGCGGCGGTGGTTCCTCGTCCGGCCGCAGTACGACTCATTCCTCCGGTGGCCGCAGCTATGGCGGCGGAGGAAGAAAGTTTTAGAAAGCTAAGCTTAAGGGCAGCCGTGGCATTTATCCCCACTGCCGTACTATCTTGAACGGTATATGGGTCAAAATGTGGATAGAGATACCGGTACAGCCCGGTCGATTTCTAAAGTATCCGCGGTCACGATACAGTCATAAGCAAGAATATGGACGCCGGCCTCATGGGCCAGGCGCAGCGCATCCCCGAACTGGGGATGCGTTTTTTGATTGGGCGTAAACTCCCGGATTCCCTTCATCTGGATTACAAACAGGATATAGGCCTCATACCCTGCCTTTACCGCTTCTGCCAGTTCCAAAATGTGCTTGATGCCCCGCTCGGTCGGCGCGTCGGGGAACATGGCAATGCCGTTCTCCTCCAAAGTTACACCTTTGACTTCCATAAAGGCCGGTTTCGTACAGCTCTGAAACGCAGGGGCGGAAGAGGGGATGCGTGCAGGGGCAGAGGCAGAAATGAGGGGCGTATCGGGAAGCTGAGCACAGGCCGAATCAAAAGCCATATCAAAAGCCATATCAAAAGCCATATCAAAAGCCATATCAAAAGCCATATCAAAGACCATATCAAAAGCCAGATCGAACCGGGATTGTCCATAGGTGACTTCCCTGCGAATATTGGCCAGTCTGAGTGCCGGTAGAAACTTTTCGCCGTCATAGCCGTTAACCGGCAGTGTTGGCGCCTGCTCCATGGCATGAAGCCATTCCGCCGCCACCTGGTTAGGAGCCTGGGAATCCATATTGATAAGCAGGAGTTCTCCGTTTCGTTCCTTCAAGACCCCGATCAGCGAGTATTCCGTCTTTCTGCCCAGTGCTGCGGCCTCCGGATGAAACTGAAGTATCACCCCGGCGCCCGGCAGAAGCAGCTCTCTGCACCGTCCCGTGTTTTTTACATGGCAGACTACGGTTTCTTCCTCACCGCCCGCCTCTCGCCGGATAGCCACATGGGCGATAAAGCGGTTAGGCCGGCTTATAAAAGTACCCTGTATCATATGTTCATATCTCATGGTTAAAATATATCCTTTCTATGATTAAAACAGTCTGCATAGCCCTGCGCCTCATTCATCGGAACGAAATCTCCCGCAAAGTGTGATGCGCAGCTGATGAAAGCCAGTTCTCAACCCCATTCCGGCAATCGCAAAATGCCGCGCAGACTATTCCTAGCATACCACATCACGGGACAAAAATAAATTGAAATGTAATGTCCTCAAACTAAATACATATGTCCGCACTATGAAAACTTTTTTGCCGTTTCTGGTTGCACCTTCAAACAAAGTATGCTACAATTCTGGCAAGGTTTCAGACCAAAAGCATGAAAATACGGCTGAATTACAATATGCAAGAGTAAGAAAGGAAAGACACATCATGGAATTATCCTATCAAAGCACCCGCGGCGGCGAGACCGGTGTGACGGCCTCCCAGGCAATCTTAAAGGGGCTGGCAGACGACGGCGGCTTATTTATGCCGACCTTTATCCCAAAACTCGATAAAACGATGGAAGAACTGGCAGGCATGACGTATCAGGAGACCGCCTATGAGGTGATGAAGCTGTTCCTCACCGACTATACGGAAGAAGAGCTGAAGAACTGCATCGCCAGAGCGTATGACAGCAAATTTGACACCGGGGAGATCGCTCCTCTGGCAAAGGCGGATGGCGCTTATTTCCTGGAGTTATACCACGGGAGCACGATCGCATTTAAGGATATGGCTCTTTCCATTCTGCCGCATTTAATGATCACTGCCGCTAAGAAAAATCAGGTAAAAAACAAGATTGTAGTTTTGACTGCAACCTCCGGCGACACCGGTAAGGCCGCCATGGCAGGCTTTGCCGATGTGGAAGGAACAGCCATCATCGTCTTCTATCCAAAAGACGGCGTAAGCCGCATTCAGGAGCTTCAGATGGTGACGCAGAAGGGGGATAACACTCACGTAGTGGCGATCCACGGTAATTTCGACGATGCCCAGACCGGCGTGAAGAAAATATTCGGAGACAAGGCATTTGCAGCCGCGCTCGCCGAAAAAGGCTGCCAGCTCTCCTCTGCGAATTCCATCAATATTGGCCGTCTCGTTCCTCAGGTTGTATATTATGTGTATGCCTATGCAAAGCTTCTGGAGGCCGGCGAGATCGAAGCAGGGGAGCAGATCAACGTGACGGTGCCTACCGGCAACTTCGGCAATATTCTTGCGGCTTATTTGGCAAAGGAGATGGGCGTCCCGGTGAAGACCCTGATCTGTGCTTCCAATGAGAATAAGGTCCTGTATGACTTTTTCCGCACGGGTACATACGACAGGAACCGCGATTTCATCCTGACGACCTCCCCATCCATGGATATCCTCATTTCCAGCAACTTAGAGCGCCTCATCTATTTAAGCGCCGGCTGCGATGCTAAGGCCAATGCAGCCCTGATGAAGGAATTGAGCGAGAAGGGAAGCTACACGGTGACAGAAGAGATGCGCGGATTCATGAAAGATTTCCTCGGCGGCTTTGCGTCGGAAGAAGAGAACCGTGCCACGATTAAAAAGATTTTCGAAGACACCGGATACTTAATTGATACCCACACAGGCGTCGCAGCATCTGTATACAACCATTATAAAGAAGAGACAAAGGATCCTGCCAAAACCGTGATCGCGTCCACAGCCAGCCCGTATAAGTTCTCAGGAAGCGTTCTGGAGGCCATCGACGGCGTTCGGCCGGAGGAAGATGAATTTGCCATTGTGGACCGTCTGGCAGAGCTGTCAGGCGTTGCCATCCCACAGGCTGTAGAGGAGATCCGTACAGCGCCTGTGCGCCATACCGCGGAGTGCGGCATTGATCAGATGCAGGCCACGGTAGCCGGGATTCTTTCGGTATAATCCGTGCAGCTCACCTAGTACAGCATTGCATAGATTCCTAAGTAATATCACCCGCTATCTACGCCAGGAGCACACCTGCGAAGCTGTAACAGATTTCTTTGGATTTTTTACTGGCTGTCCGCATTGGGCAGAAGTCTGTAAAATCGAAAAGATGATGGTCGGAAAAGGCGATATGTAAGAAAATATGTAAGATTGTTATAAAAATCACAATTCAAAAATATTTATCTTTGCAAATGACGCGAAATGGTATATAATGATGTAGAAATGAAATAAATATAAATCGAATTGGAGGTTTGTGATATGTTAGTTTCAGCAAAAGAAATGCTTGAAAAAGCAAGAGACGGAAAGTATGCTGTTGGCCAGTTCAACATCAACAACCTTGAGTGGACCAAAGCGGTCTTACTGACAGCAGAAGAACTGAAATCCCCGGTCATCCTTGGCGTATCCGAGGGTGCTGGTAAATACATGACAGGTTACAAGACAGTATCAGCGATGGTAAAGGCTATGATCGGTGAACTGAACATCACAGTTCCGGTAGCTTTACATCTGGATCACGGCAGCTACGATGGCTGCTATAAATGTATCGAGGCAGGATTCTCCTCCATCATGTTCGATGGCTCTCACTATCCGATCGAAGAGAACGTTGAGAAGACGAAAGAACTCGTAGCAGTATGTGCAGAGAAAGGCATCTCCTTAGAGGCAGAAGTCGGCTCCATCGGCGGCGAGGAAGACGGCGTAGTTGGAATGGGCGAGTGTGCAGATCCGAACGAGTGCAAGCAGATTGCAGATTTGGGCGTAACCATGCTGGCTGCCGGTATCGGCAACATCCATGGCAAGTATCCGGAGAACTGGGCTGGATTAAGCTTTGAGACTCTGGCTGCCGTAAAAGACAAAGTAGGCGATATGCCGTTAGTACTTCACGGTGGTACAGGCATTCCTGAGGATCAGATCAAGAAAGCGATCAGCCTCGGCGTAGCCAAGATCAACGTAAACACAGAGTGCCAGCTGTCCTTCGCTGACGCTACCCGTAAATACATCGAAGCAGGCAAGGATTTAGCAGGCAAGGGCTTTGACCCGCGTAAACTTCTCGCACCAGGAACGGAAGCAATCAAGGCAACCGTCAAAGAGAAGATGGAATTATTCGGTTCCGTGGGAAAAGCTTAAGTTTGAATAATCCTGGATCCTGAAATGCAATTATTAAAAAAAATACTTGCATTTTTGAGAGAAATGGTTTATTTTAATTAAGGAACGATGGCGTTCTCCTGACAACAGGAGGGCGCCATTTCTGGTATCATAGGAACGTCCGCCCTATAAAACCAGAACCCTCCGGGGGAGGCGCACTCTGCGCCGGAGCGAGAGTCCGGAATGGCGGACTTAATCTGTCACAGATGATTGCGCGCATAACCAGGAAAAAAGAGGAGACTCGAGAAGTCTAAATTACAGACCAAATGAGAGGATGGAAAATTTATGAGCGAAGTAGTAAATGTTGCCGAAATCTTCGGTAAAAACGTATTTAACGAAACCGTCATGAGAGAGCGTTTGCCGAAATCCGTTTTCAAGAAATTAAAGAAGACGATCGAAGACGGAGCGGAACTGGACCCGTCCATCGCTGATGTTGTTGCACATGCGATGAAGGACTGGGCAATTGAGAGAGGCGCGACCCATTATACCCATTGGTTCCAGCCGCTGACCGGTATCACAGCAGAAAAGCATGACTCCTTCATTTCAGCACCGACCTCCGAGGGAAAAGTCATCATGGAGTTCTCCGGAAAAGAGCTGATCAAGGGCGAACCGGATGCTTCCTCCTTCCCATCAGGCGGTTTGAGAGCCACCTTTGAGGCGAGAGGCTATACTGCATGGGATTGTACTTCACCGGCATTTTTGAGAGAAGACGCCATTGGCGTAACCCTTTGCATTCCCACCGCATTCTGCTCCTATACAGGAGAAGCCCTGGATAAGAAGACGCCTCTTTTAAAATCCATGGAGGCTGTTGACGAGCAGGCACTTAGAATTTTACGATTATTCGGCAACACCACTTCCAAACGTGTGGTCCCGTCCGTAGGGGCGGAGCAGGAGTATTTCTTGGTTGACCGTGAAAAATATTTACAGAGAAAAGACCTGATTTACGCAGGCCGCACCTTATTCGGCGCCATGCCACCCAAGGGGCAGGAGCTGGAAGATCATTATTTCGGAGCCATACGGGAGCGTGTTGCGGCATATATGAAGGAAGTCAACGAAGAGCTCTGGCGCTTAGGCGTTCCGGCCAAGACCCAGCATAACGAGGTTGCGCCGGCCCAGCATGAACTGGCGCCGATCTACGAGCAGGTCAATGTGGCCGTAGATCATAACCAGATGGTAATGGAAACCTTAAAGAAGGTGGCCGGCCGTCACGGCTTAAACTGCCTGCTTCACGAAAAACCATTTGCCGGAGTCAACGGTTCCGGAAAACATAACAACTGGTCCCTGACCACGGAAGACGGAATCAACCTGTTAAATCCAGGTGAGACCCCTCATGAGAACATTCAGTTCCTTCTGGTGCTGTCCTGTATCTTAAAGGCCGTTGACCGTCACGCCGATCTGCTTCGTGAATCCGCGGCAGACGTCGGAAATGACCACAGACTCGGCGCCAACGAGGCTCCACCCGCTATCATTTCCGTGTTCATCGGTGAACAGCTGGAGGACGTGGTTGATCAGCTTTGCAGCACCGGTGAGGCCACCCATTCCAAGGTGGGAGGCACGTTAAAGACAGGAGTCAAGACACTGCCTGATTTATTCAAGGATGCGACCGACAGAAACAGAACATCCCCGTTCGCCTTTACGGGCAACAAATTCGAGTTCCGTATGGTAGGTTCCTCCGATTCCATTTCTTCCCCGAACGTGGTATTAAATACCATTGCGGCGGAAGCGTTCAAGGAAGCGGCCGACATACTGGAAAAGGCGGAGGATTTCGATACCGCAGTACATGATATGATCAAAGAGCAGCTGGCAGCCCATAGAAGAATCATTTTCAATGGAAACGGCTATGCGGACGCATGGGTGGAAGAGGCCGAGAAGAGAGGCCTTCCGAACATCAAATCCATGGTGGAAGCGATTCCGGCTCTTACCACAGAAGCATCAGTCCGGATGTTTGAAGCATTCAACGTATTCACGAAAGCCGAACTGGAATCCCGTGTTGAGATCGAATATGAGGCATACAGCAAGGCAATCAATATCGAGGCCAGAACCATGATCGATATGGCCGGCAAGCAGATTATTCCGGCGGCCGTCAAATATGCGACCATGCTGGCCGATTCCTTAAGCAAAGTACAGACCGCCTGCCCGGATGCCGATGTGAGCGTCCAGGCCGAACTTCTGACAGAGACCTCCGCCTATCTTTCTGACATGAAGGTAGCGCTGGCAAATCTGATCGATGTAACAGAGAAATGCGGCATCATCGAAAACAATAAGGAGCAGGCCAATGCCTACCACGATATCGTAGTCCCGGCCATGGAAGCGCTCCGCGCTCCGGCGGATAAGCTTGAGATGATGGTCGATAAGGAATTATGGCCGATGCCGAGCTATGGAGATCTGATTTTCGAAGTATAAGGGAAAATGGAAAAAGAACCGCCCCCTGTCTGACTAACAGGGAGGCGATTCTTTTTTTGCCGCTGAAGCTGCTTTTTAATGTCTTACTTATTTAATTCCAGGCCCGATCTCTTTCGTCGGAGACGTTGTCTGACTGCTGCCAGCCGGAGATTCCTGTGATGCACTGCCAGTGTTCTGTCCATCCTGCGCAGCACCTTCCACCGGTTCCTCTACCTTAGTGCAGACGCCGTTTGCGTCGACGGTATAATCGACACCGTCAAAATCGAGGGTAGTGGAAGCTGCCATCTTGCCGTCAGCAGGATTTAAGTAGTAGAGCTGCCCGTTGATCTCCGTGAGACCCGTGACCATGGCGCCGCTGCCGTTGAAATAGTACCATGCGCCGTCAACCTCGCGCCAGCCAACGGTCATCTTTCCGGAAGAGGTGCTCAAGTAGTACTTCGCGCCGCCGTCCTCCAGCCAGCCGGTCTGCATTCTGCCGTCCTGGTTTAAGTAGTACCAGTTTCCGTCCGGATTGACCCATCCGCGGGCCATATCGCCGCCCTGATTGAAATAGTACCATGTGCCGTCCAGCTGCCGCCATCCGGTAGCCGCCGCGCCGCTGTCGGTCAAGAAGTATTTTTTATCACCTTCCGTATGCCATCCGGTTACCATGGAGCCGTCGCTGTTTAAGAAATACTTCGTTCCATTCTGATCCAGCCATCCGGTAGACATAATACCTGTATCCTGAAGGAAATACCATTTTCCGGCCAGCTGCTTCCAGCCGGTAGCCATCTTTCCAGAAGCCTCATCAAGATAATAATACTGATTCATCTGCTGAAGCCATCCCGTCTTCATGGTCCCGTCGTTGTTTAAGAAATAACGTGAGCCGTTGTCATCCAGCCATCCGGTACTCATCGCACCACTGGCATTGAAGAAATACCATTTGTCGGAAAGCTGTTTCCAACCAGTCACCATGCGTCCGGTAGTGTCGTCGAGATAATAGTTAAGTCCCAGCTTCTCCAGCCACCCGGTAGAAGCAAGACCTTCGCCGTTCATATAGAACCAGCCGGTCCCGTCATTGATCCAGGCGTCCTTCTGCATCTGATAGTTCTGGTAATAATACGTCTTATCCCCGATGGTTCTCCAGAGATTACCTGGAAGATAGGGAGTCAGGTCTTTATAAAGGAAATTAATATCAACATTTCCGGCAATTCCGTCGATGGAGCCGGTACTGGTCGCCTGCCACATGATCGGGTCAGAAAAATTGTGTTTTACCTCATAACGGGCCACCCATACATCATAGTGCATGTTTGACATATCAATCTTATTGGCCAGCCAGTAGTCGTTGGCGTAGACCATGGGATAATAGCCGGCTGCCTCCACACGTTCGCAGAACGCGTTGATGATCTCCGTCACCTGTGCCGGCGGCAGCGATCCCAGTGTGGAACTGTCCTCCGCGTCAAATGCGATCGGAAATGAAATTGGATAATCCTTCACCAGATCGAGGACGAAATCCGCCTCCTCCACAGCCATCTGTGGTGTGGTGGCCAGCGAATATATGTAGGCGCCGACCCGTACTCCGGCATCGGAGGCCTCCTTCACGTTTTTATGAAAATAGGGGTCAACCGCCCCTTTCGACCGGGTTCCCAGCATGACGAATTCCA
>ERZ773148.89-NODE-89-length-72136-cov-4.453698_pt1 | contig 72136 bp, 57 predicted proteins | sample MGYA00580846_ERZ773148 | MGnify/ENA primary metagenome ERZ773148 (study PRJEB29015, sample SAMEA2737879) | human gut metagenome | biome: human gut; feature: human-associated habitat; material: faeces | place: China | collected 2012 ... | reverse complement strand
CATTTGATCGGCTAACGCCATTTGGGACTTCCGGCCGCGCCCGAAGATACCGAGCAGCTTGTTGCGATCCACCAAGCCCGAGATTTCAGGGGCGGTCGGATCGAGCAGTTGGGCGCTGAGCGGACGGAGCCACGTAATAGTTCAGATCTTTGGTGATCGACACCGTCGTATAAGGCTTCTCCTTCAACTGGTTCGTACTTTTCGGCAACATCAGTTTCAACGCATTAGGGTTGATAAGGGTTGTCGAAATCAGCATGAACAGCAGCAACTGGAACATCAGGTCCGTCATGGATGAAGCGCTGGTCGACGGATCGACTCTCGTACCTCTTTTGATAGCCATGATCGTACGATTTTACTGTTCAACGGGCTGGTTAAGAATATCCATGAAAGCGATTGAGTTGGCCTCCATCTGGAAAACCAAACGCTCAATACGTGCTACCAGATAGCTGTATCCGAAATAGGCGGGGATACCGACGATCAGACCACCGACTGTAGTCACCATCGCCACATACATACCGCTGGCCAGGATACTCATATCGACAGTACCGCTTGCGGCCGCCATATTCATAAAGGCTTCGACCATACCGATTACCGTACCCAGGAAACCGATCATCGGTGCACCACCGGCAATCATAGCCAGGAAAGGAAGGCCACGTTCCAGTTTCGACACCTCAAGGTTGGCTACATTTTCGATTGAGGTATTCACATCGCTCAAAGGACGGCCGATACGTTGGATACCCTTTTCGATCATGTGAGAGATCGGGGTATTGGTTGAACGGCAAAGCTGTACGGCAGCTGCGATTTTACCCTCATAAATCAGATCGCGGATGCGGTTCATAAAATTCACATCCATGCGTGAAGCCTGTTTGATAGCCCAGAAGCGTTCACAAAAGATGAAAATTGTGACACCGCCCAATAAAAGCAAGGGCCACATCAACCAACCTCCGGCGAGGAAAAGCTCACCAAGTCCCATGGTCTGTTCCGTAGTTTCGGCCACCGCCTCGGTCGCCTGCAATAACATACTCATATCGTATCAGGTTTTATTATTTTCTTTGATTCAGATCTTTAGGTGAATCTATCGAGTTAATCGTCTTGCTGATATTTCATCCTACATTACGGTCAATAGCAGGTTCAACTAACAACTCACCTCGCAACAGGATCAATTTTCGCGTACAAAAATACGTTTTTTCATATAATAACGGCATCTTTCACACACATTTGTTTACAAATTCGACACCATCGCTCCCGTTGTACTATCAATCAGGATACACTTCATCCCAAACGGTTATTATCATCCTTAATTAAAAGACAACATGATGGGAATGGTTAGTCACCATAAGAACTGACAAACAACGAGATATGCCCACCACTCATTACATGAGAACACGCATCTTTGGACATAAGAAAAAACACGGGCATTAGTCCTATCCCAATTTTGTCACATAACCCTGTGTTGGCTCAAAGGATGTCAGGCTTTACTCGGTTTCAACAACCCGTACATCAGCATTCTGCTGTTCGCTGGATGTTGTCTTTTTTTTCGCCTCACGTTGCTGCTGACGAGCAGCCTTACGTTCCGCACGTCTGCGTGCCAAAGAGGCGAAACGATCTTTAAACAACTGTACCAAATCCTTGAAACTATTGAAATCCTCACGATAAAAAATTCCGATACCACTCTCTTGCATACCGTGGTTCAGGTTGAATGCCTCGACTGTACGGGTAAAGGCCTGCACCCTCAGATTTCCCGAACGGTCCAGAATCAGACTCAACGTAGCATCACCCGACACACTGTTTTTATTCATACTGGTGCTGACTTTGTTGTTCTGCGTATCGTAATTCACATCGGCTTCAAGAATCAGCTTGTCTTTGATCAATTCACCATACACCGAACCACCCACTTCATCAGACGAGAGCTCTCCTTTGGGTGTATATTTAGGTACCAGACTAAACCGCTCGGAAGACATCAAGCTACTAACCTGATTGGCCAAGAAATCGACACCAGTCGCAGTTGCCAGACTCGTACCGAAACTTTGATACTCGCTGTAAAAACTCTTCGTAGCCAACAACCACAAAAACTGTGTAGCCATCGCCTCCTGCGTATTAATCGACTGCGAAACGAGAGCTTGTGTTTCGGGATCGGCATTGGGAACCTCGACATTGAAATTAATGGTCGGATTGGTCAACTTGTCGGTCAGACGGATTTGACAATCGACCGCTGTACTGGTCCGGAAACGGTTTTGGTCGCTGGGAGCCAACAATCCAGCCAAAGAGGCTTTCAGCTTGTACAGTGCGGTAATATTGAGCTGCGCATCCAGTGGATCACCGGTCCAACGAATATTGCTGCCTGGCTGCAATTGGAATGTACGCGAAACAATATTTTGTAACGTAAACTTGTAACTACCCTCGGTGATATCGTAATCTCCATACATCGTAAAAAGATCGGTCGAGGGGTTCACAGTCAAATTCAGTGTTCCGTTTCCTCTTCCTTTTAAGATGTCGCCCGTCGAGGGATCAACCAGCAACTGCATCTCCAAATCCGGCCGCACGGTAAGCTGCATATTGATATTCATCCGGGAAGGAACCGTGTTGTTCATGCGCGCCTTACGTTTCAACAGAATCTGTTTACGTCGGCTTAACCGATTAATACTATCTGCTCGCTTCTCTTCGGCCGGATTCTCAAAAACGATAAAATCAGCTGCCGAAATATTCGAAGCCCCATTCAGAGGCAGATAAAATTGCGAACTGCCAGCTGTCGCAGCCACAATATTCATATCGACCCCATTTTTATTTCCAATGATATCAGCTCGTCCCGAGGCATACACTTTACCATAAAAGAGGTCGTTGTCTTTTTCGGTCGTATTGAGCACCAACATCCGTTCAGGAGAGACCTCCACGTTATAAGCCAAATTACGCAGATTCGAAAAGTCAAAGGACATTTTAAAAGCTCCCGTATGCCCTTCATCATCCCGAACTGTGCTGTTGCGCATGGTCATCACATTGCGGCGAACATCGATCACCGTCGAATCCAAAGTGTAGGGAACACTGGTGTAATCAACCGTTGTACGGAACGAGGGTACATAAATTTGTCCGTCAAGTTGCATTTTACCGGTCGGATTCGAAAGGTTCAATTCCGCATACGCCTTACCACGGCTATCCCGAATCGTTCCTTTGAGTACCGGATCCAACAAAGAGAGATCGATATTATCCAATTGCACAGAGGCTCGATAATAGTGTTCAGAGGGTTGATAATATCCTCTGACAATTTGCTTTTGGGTTTTCCGATTTACCAATTCAAACAATGCACGCTGTACATTGAAATCCCACTTACTTTGGAAGACAACACTGCTTACCGGAATATCATTGACTTTCAAACTGTCAAATGCGATATTGGCATACAGAACACCACGCCCCATTGCCGCAGCCATCGCTGCAGAACCGTTGGTAAAGCCACTGATGCGGTATCCGCGCCGGTCTGTGATTTGTGAGAAGGGAGTCAGGTCAAAATTATGAAGCTGCATCTTCAACGTATCGGACAGGTTACGCGAGATCACCCCATCGATCATCAAGCGCTGCTGTCCACTGACCATCCGGAATCCATCGATCGCTACAAATGCCGAATCGCAAAGGATTTCACGCGCACCGAGCCCCCACATCTGACCGTTAGAGGTAAAGGTAGAAGGTGAAAAACGGATTCTCAATTGGGGACGTCCCGAAACCGAATCGGTCTGTACGGTTGAAACAGTGCTCAACAGGGCATACGCACCGTTTTCCCGGTTATGGAAGCGGGTTGCCAACCGGATATTATTCTCTTTGACCCCACCCTGCACAGAGAAATCCGGCATATAAAATCCACCTGCAAACAGATCGTCTGCATGTAAATACACCAGAATCGAATCTCCTTGATTGCGGCTGTTGAGATTCAGATTGGAGATAAAGAAATCCCCCCGCTCAATATAATCGGATGCGCAATTCAGCGTAAAAATATCGCTTTGCGGATTGAACAGGAAAGACAACTGTGTATTTTCGGCCAATTCGAGTCCCGGCAAGAAGATTCCCGCCACATTATTGGCCTCTTTGACATCGACCCGAAGCAGATAGTAACTATCGACCGAAGCCACTGGAGGAATTTCAGCTTTTTTTCTCGCACGTCGACGCGGAGTATCTTTCAATGAAGGCAGATAGTTCACCAGGGAATTGGTAAAATAGGAAAACAGATTTTTGTAACCGAGTTTCCCTTTAAATTCAATATCGGCAAACGAAGAGTACATATGCAGCTGTTTGCTGTCTGCATTGTTTTGCGCCACAAAACGGATATCACCGGTCCGCACCGTATCCAGTTGGTTCACATACACCATATGGCTGACAGTCGCCTCTCCATTCATATTATCCAACGACAAACCTGAACCCAACGCAGCCAAACTACCCCGCACGACAGAAATAGAGTCCCGTTTATTGAAGTTCAACTTATGCAAATCAGCATGATAAAGCTGCAAAGCAAAATTGTAGGCAGGCACAGTATCATTAAATGCCAACTGTCCATCAAAATCGAATTTCAGATTCTCATCCTGTGAACTGATCGAACCTAAAAAACTGAGGTTATCAAATTCCCCGTTCAACGCGATGTCATGGTAATCGTAACCATTGAAATAGAGCCCCGGCACTTTCGCATCCGTCTTCAGATGCAGTGCTCCTTTGGTATAAGAACCCGTAAAATTGGCGGACATTTTGGTCAGGTGCCCCAATTTAGAGACCTGCAACAGTTCGCCAAGATCCAAACTCGTTGTGCTGACATTTCCACTAAACCCTGCAGTGCGAGGGCGCAGCGACTTAAAGTTTAGACGTAAATTCATCTCACCCTGATTGCTGCCCAAAGTCCCCGAAGCTTTGAAATCACGAAACAGACCATCGAACTGTCCTCCGAACGTAATGTACCCCATTCTGCGCAACAGCTCAACCAGTTTGGGTTTTAACTGGCGCCCCGTGATATCTTGCAAGAAATAGGAAATGTCCTGCTGTGTGGTATGCAGACCTGCCACATCAAAAGTAAACCGGGTATTGGGAATGTCCGGAATACCGGTCATACTGAAACGTACGCTGAGGCGAGTATCCCGACTTTCGACACGTGTCAAATTTCCAGACATGGCTGCCACTGGCCCCTCAACGGTACCATATACATGTTCAAACGTAGTCTGCCACTTTCGCAACGTCGGCGCAAAAAAGGCGATTGTCTGAAAACTGACCCGTGAATCGACAATCTTGGAAGAGATCTTGACCCGCTCAAGAAAATCTTTATATCCTTTCCAGGTTCCGGTACTAAACGACAGATGATCCATTTGCACGTTCGACTCCGGTGTTTGCAAATGCAGCCGATCAAAATACATACCGACACCGGATATTCTGAAATTTCGCGTTGACAAACGCTCGATGATCAACCCGCTCTTTTCGCGGAGGGAGAGGTTGTCAATGGCCAGATTGACGCTATCATTAACGACCGACACACCACGTACGGTCAAATTAAAATGACGCACATCCAGATCTGTAAAATTGACACCATAGTCCCTCTCTTTTCGCTCCAATTTGCGATGCTTGAAGGCCATATCGGAAATAGACACCCCCGTAGCGGTTAGTCGGAACGGTTTGCGCTCCTTTTTTTGTTTCCGTTTAATTTTGGATAAGATCTGTTTGAGGTTGGTATAGCCTGTACTGTCCTGCATCAAATAAAAAACAGGCTGTTCGATTTGGACCCGGCCCAAAGCGATTTTACCATTCCATACATTGAGACTCTGCAGCGGAACCACGACATTTCGGGCATAAAACATCGTATCCTGGTGGTAATCCCCAATATAGAGGCCATCGATTGAGACCCGATTGAACAGTTGCAAGCGCAGCCGATCAATCGACACTTCGGTTTCGAGTTTGTTACTAAGCCAACCGGTCAACCACTTCGTTGCACCATCCTGAACCGATGGCAAGCTCAACAACAAAGAGACACCTATGGGCAGAATGATCAGCGCGAAGATGATCGCCGATATGCAGGATAGCAATATTTTTATAACTTTGCCCATGTACTCCCGATCCCGCCCGAGCGTACGAACGGATGTACAAGTTTACTAAAATTTAGCCAATAAATAAATTTCCCGCATGGATATTACGATCCTGGGTATCGAATCGTCGTGCGACGACACGTCGGCGGCTGTCATTCGCAACACCACGTTACTTTCAAACGTGATCGCCTCACAGGAGGTACACCGCAAATATGGGGGTGTAATTCCTGAGTTGGCTTCGCGTGCTCACCAACAAAATATTATTCCCGTAGTGGATACGGCACTCAAAGAGGCTGGGGTTTCAGCCTCCGAAATCGACGGGATTGCCTTCACTCGCGGTCCGGGACTGCTGGGCTCGCTGCTGGTCGGCGTCTCTTTTGCCAAGGGACTTGCACTCTCTCACGACATTCCGATGATGGAGGTGAATCACCTGCAAGGGCATATCTTTTCACATTTCATCGATATGCCTGACCGAGATATTCCCCATCCGGAATTTCCTTTCCTCTGTCTGCTTGTCTCGGGAGGACACTCACAAATTGTACTGGTCAAAGACTACGCTGAGATGGAGATCATTGGAACCACCATCGATGATGCAGCCGGTGAAGCCTTCGACAAGTGTGCAAAAGTGATGGGACTTCCTTACCCGGGAGGTCCTGTGATCGACAAATTGGCACAACAGGGAGATCCGCAGAAATTTCGGTTTGCCAAACCCTCTGTGGATGGTTTCGATTACAGTTTCAGTGGATTGAAGACCTCTTTCCTCTATTTCTTGCGCGATCAAGTACACGAAAACCCGGATTTTATCGAGCAAAACAAAGCTGATCTCTGTGCCTCACTCCAAAGCACCATCATCGACATTCTGCTCAACAAACTCGTCAAAGCAGCCAAGCAGTACGATATCGATCAGATTGCGATTGCTGGTGGAGTATCCGCCAATTCAGGCCTGCGCAATGCCATTTTAAAGGAGGGTCGTAAGCGTAAATGGAAAACTTATATCCCTGAGTTCAAATTTACTACCGACAATGCGGCAATGATTGCCATCACCGGATATTACAAATACCAACGTGGAGAATTTGCTCCGATGGATATTGCTCCAGTATCCCGCATTGACGACTTCTTGGCTCAGAAACAAGGCTAACCCTTTAAACAAAAATTGGATTAGAAGAAAAGTTAGCCATCTTCAAATCCCGATACACATAACATTTCCAGTTTCTTTTTTCCACATTACTGGAAACAACAAACAATAAAAGCTCTCCGGATGGAGAGCTTTTATTGTATATAGAGTGACGATATAAGGCTATGTCAGGGATATTCAGGAAAGATTATCTGCGAATCTCAACCTGTTCGTATCCCTCTACAATATCGCCCACTTTAATATCATTATAGTTTTCGATGTTCAGACCGCACTCCATATTCGTAGTGACCTCTTTAACATCATCTTTGAAGCGTTTGAGCGATCCCAACTTACCAGTGTAGACTACGATACCGTCCCGGATCACACGCACCGATGTATTACGCGTGATTTTGCCTTCACGCACAATACAACCTGCAACGGTTCCGACTTTCGAGATTTTGAAAGTTTCGAGCACCTCGACCGAGCAGACAATCTCCTCTTTCATTTCCGGTGCCAACATACCTTCGATTGCATCTTTGATATCGTTGATTGCATCGTAAATAATCGAGTAGAGGCGAATCTCGATCTCCTCTTTTTCGGCCAAACGACGTGCCGAAGCAGACGGACGAACCTGGAAACCGACAATCACCGCATTCGAAGCTGCCGCCAAAAGTACATCCGACTCCGAAATAGGACCGACAGCCTTGTGAATGACATTTACCTGAACCTCCTCTTTGCTGAGTTTGATCAAAGCATCGGCCAAAGCCTCGATTGAACCGTCCACATCGCCTTTGATAATGATATTCAATTCTTTGAAGTTTCCGATAGCGATACGACGACCGATCTCATCCAATGTAATATGTTTCTGAGTCCGCAGACCCTGCATACGTTGCAATTGTTCTCGTTTGTTGGCGATATCACGAGCTGAACGCTCATCGGCCATCACATTGAATGTATCACCAGCTTGCGGTGCACCGTTCAATCCCAATACCAAAACCGGTGTCGAGGGGGGAGCCTCCGTAATTCGGGTTCCACGTTCATTGAACATAGCCTTTACACGACCGGAATAGACACCCGAAAGCATGATGTCACCCACATGCAAGGTTCCATTCTGAACCAAAACCGTGGCAACGTATCCACGACCTTTATCGAGGGTAGACTCAATGACAACGCCTTGAGCTTCACGATTCGGATTTGCTTTCAGATCGAGCATTTCGGCCTCCAGCAACACCTTCTCGAGCAATTTGTCTAGATTAATACCCTGTTTGGCAGAGATCTCCTGGCACTGATATTTACCTCCCCAATCTTCCACCAAATAGTTCATGGCAGCCAACTCCTCTTTGATTCGATCCGGATTGGCAGCTGGTTTATCTATTTTATTGATTGCAAACACAATAGGAACCTGCGCAGCAGAAGCATGGTTAATAGCCTCAACTGTTTGCGGCATCACATTGTCATCTGCAGCGACGATAATAATCGCCACATCTGTTACCTGTGCACCACGCGCACGCATTGCGGTAAATGCTTCGTGTCCCGGGGTATCGAGGAAGGTGATACGACGACCATCCAAATTCACACTATATGCACCAATGTGCTGAGTAATACCACCGGCCTCACCGGCAATCACATTGGTTTTCCGGATATTATCCAGCAACGAAGTTTTACCGTGGTCAACGTGTCCCATGACCGTAACAATCGGGGGGCGTGGCACCAAATCTTCAGGTTTATCTTCTTCGGTATTAATTGCCTCTTGAGTATCTACCGTTACAAATTCGATCTGGAAACCAAACTCCTCAGCCACAACCACCAACGCCTCTGCATCAAGACGCTGATTGATCGACACCATTAAACCCAGGTTCATGCATGCCGTGATCACATCGGTCACACTCACATCCATCATGGTGGCCAATTCGCTAACCGTTACGAATTCGGTCACTTTCAAGATGCTCTTTTCGCGTTCTTCACGAGCCTGCTCCTCCTGCATACGAGCGGAAACAGCTTCTCGTTTATCACGACGGTGCTTGGCTGTTTTGAATTTGGGACCTTTGGAGGTCAAACGAGCCAAAGTATCCTTAATCTGCTTTTGTACCTCTTCGTCGCTTACCTCAACATGTACAGGAGCAGGTTTCGGATTTCCCTTTTGTCCCTTCTTGCGATTGTTGTTGTTATTATTGTTGTTATTGCTATCACGTGCAGGACGACCAGACGCACCACCAGAGGCAGGACGGCCCTCAGAACGAGATCCTCCCTGAACCTGTTTCTGGTTGTTCAGATCCACTTTGTCCTTGGTAATACGTTTACGTTTCTCACGGCGACCGAATTCACTCTTCTTTTCAAGCAGGTTGACGTCGATCTTACCCAACACTTTCGGACCCGAAAGTTTATTCTCTTCTGCATTTGGACGGAACAGATTACTCTGATCTGCAGCCAAACGCTCATCATAAGTCTGAGTCTGAGCTGCAATATCTGCAATACGTGTTGTAACTACAGGCGTTGAAGCAGCCTTATTCCCCGTTGCAGGAGCAGCATTTCCCGCTCCAGCCGGTTTGCCCATCGGCTTGGTTGCCGGTTTTACAGCTGGTTTTGCAGCAGCAACCTCTGCTTTGGGAGCAGCAAGTTTAACTGGTTCATTCTTAACTTTGGGTTCCTCTTTTTTGGCTTCACTTTTTGCAGGCTCTGCCTTCACCGGTTCACTTTTCGCTGCAGGCTGAGATTCAGCAACCACTTTTTTCTCCACAACCGGTGTTGCAGAGGAAGCTGTTGACGCCACGTCAACAGCAGGTGCACTCTTCTCCGAAGGAAGCTCAGGTTTCTTCACTTCAGCAGGTGCTGCTGCAGGCTTTTTCCCCGAAAGATCAATCTTACCCAAAATTTTGGGAGCATTAATGGTCAGGACCTCATCTTTTACGCTGATTACGCCACTTTTGATGATCACCTCTTTCTTGAAGTCGGTATCATCCTCTGCCGCGGGACCCTCCTTGCGGTTGCCGAGCGAAACCGCCTCGAGCTTCTGGTTGATCTTCTCTCGGATATTGACACTCTCCGTCCTGCTTCCACCAAACTCCTTCTCAAGCACTTCATACACATGCGGCTCGATCAAAGTACTGGGGGCATTCTCTACCTTGATCCCCTTTTTCTCGAGAAATTCGACAATCGTGGTCTGTCCTACTTTCAACTCTCTTGCAACCTGATGGAGTCTCAGTTTTCGTACATTCGGCATACTCTATCTTTTATCGTTTTTTCAGCGTTTTACATTCCGCAAGTTGTTCGCCTCCCGGCCTCAGTTGCGGGACATGAGCCCGACCCTCCGGTCAAACTCTTTCATTAATCTCTACCGGATTCATTGCCCCTATATAAAAGCATCCTCCAGTAAAAACCTCTTTCCCCTCTATGTCGAGACATAGAGTGTTCTTTAGTGCACTCCGTCACTCGATTTTGCCCAAGCAACGAATATCCTTGTAAAATTAATTCAAATCCGGCAATTCTGCATGATTTTTTCATGCAAACCTTCCTATTCGAACTCAGCTTTCAAAATACGAACCACCTCTTCTACGGTCTCAACCTCCAGATCGGTTCGTTTAGCCAACTCATCTACAGAGAGTTCCAACACACTCTTCGCGGTATCGCAACCGATACTCTTGAGTTGGTCGATGATCCACTGATCGATCTCATCCGAGAATTCATCCAGTGCCACATCCTCCTCTTCCACTTCGCGATAGACATCCAGGTCGTAACCAGTCAACATGCTGGCCAGACGAATATTCAAACCGCCTTTACCGATAGCCAACGACACTTCGCTGGGTTTCAGATAAACAGCAGCGGTCTTCGTCTCCTCATTAATCTGGATAGATGAGACTTTAGCAGGGTTCAACGCACGCTGAATCATCAACTGCGGATTCGATGTATAGTTCACCACATCGATATTTTCATTACGCAGCTCTTTGACAATCGAATAGATGCGTGATCCCTTCATACCGACACACGCTCCAACCGGATCGATACGATCGTCATAAGATTCTACGGCTACTTTGGCACGTTCGCCTGGGATACGAACAATCTTCTTAATGGTAATCAGACCATCGTAAATTTCAGGCACCTCCATTTCAAAGAGACGTTCCAAGAATTCAGGAGCTGTACGTGACAAAACGATCAGCGGAGAGTTGTTGCGCATCTCTACGCGAGCCACAATCGCTTTGACCGTATCGCCCTTGCGGAAGAAGTCGCTTGGAATCTGTTCGGCTTTGGGCATTACCAACTCGTTATCCTCGTCATCGAGGATCAACACCTCTTTTTTCCAAACCTGATAAACCTCTCCGGTAATGATCTCTCCTACTTTATCTTTGTACTTCTCATAGAGGTTTGCCTTTTCGAGCTCCATGATACGAGAAGCGAGGTTCTGACGCAGCGACAATACCGAACGACGACCGAAATCAGAAAGTTTGATCTCATCAGCCACCTCTTCGCCCACCTCATAGGTAGGATCGATTTTGCGGGCATCGGTCAGTGCGATCTGCTGATTCGGGTTCTCCACCTGGCCATCTTCCACGATGGTACGGTTACGCCAAATCTCAAGGTCGCCCTTTTCGGGGTTGATGATCACATCGAAGTTCTCATCAGTCTCATAAGTCTTGATCAACAAGTGGCGGAACACATCCTCCAACACACCGATCATTGTGCTCTTGTCGATATTCTTAAGCTCCTTAAACTCCGCAAAGGTGCTTATCAGATTGAGGTTGTCCATAATTGTATCTTATTCTGAATTATTTTATCTGTTTTCTACTTAAAATCGAGGTATTCGCAGGTCGATTTCACCTCATCGAGCGAAAGTTCACGCCGAGTCGTCACCAGCTGTTTGCGTTTTTTTCCTTCAACAACTACTCGTTCCTCATATTCTACAGCAATAGAGGATTCCGAAGCATCGGTTAAATTTCCGACAATTTTGCCTCCATCTTTCAGAATCACCTCGACCGGACGGCCAATCAGCTTGCGATACTGGCGCAACATTTTGAGGGGCTGACCAATGCCGGCAGACATTACGGTCAATTCGAAATCCTCCTGTTCGCGATCGAGTGCTCCCTCAATCGAACGGCTCAACTCTACGCAACGATCAATCCCCACTTGTGTATCACTATCAACAGTCACAACAATTTCGTTAGCCGGGGAGACCCGCACTTCGACCACAAAAAGATCTGTACCCTCCATTTGGGTTTCAGCGATTTCGCGCACACGAGTTACATCAATCATAATCAGTTGCGTTTCATACAGTTAACAAAACGGGGGACTTCCGTCCCCCATCCCATTGCATAGAATACGATGCAAATATAACTATTTTTCACTGAAAAACAACACACTGACTCCATTTTCTTTGTTTTATAACATTTTGAAGCTCTGATATAATAATAGTTCTCTAACTATATTCTTTGGGGCTATTGAATTCTCCCGACACCAATCAACAAACGTCCATACAGCGATCCGACATCTCGTACCACAACACTTTTTTCGGCTTAATCAGCGACGGAGCGAATCACCATCCACATTTACGCACCAATGGAATTTGTCGAGTCAGATGGGCCATACCGAACTAACCACAATAGTCGTTGTACAAACAAACATCAACCTTTCCCATGGATTAAAATTCCACTTCTAAGCCAAATAGGTTCCCAACACGACAAAAAACGGATGCAAAATATAAGTCATATAGCTATCAGCAGCCAACATACGGAAAATATGATTAGGGGTATTTCCCCACCGCTTGAATACTGTCAACTAAAAATAGGAGATTCCGATGCATCAAAAGGTTCCCACATCACATAAACAAACGTTATACAAATACCTTTACTTCATAACAAGGACAAATACAACTGTAAACGTCGAAACAATCCGCTTAATTAAACAAAAAAAAAGCGACAATCAATTGATTGTCGCTTTATACATCCAACTTTTACGAAACTCTTCAGAGAAATTCGTAAAAGAATATCATCTACAATTACCCTTTGGCAGCGGCTTTCATGACTTCATGCAAGCCATCCCCCCCCTGCCAGAAGATTTATCCCAGTTCTTCGTGTTTTTTGTTCGCGTTATATGGCTTGATAATTCCTCGTTTCGAAGCACGAATGAAATTCAACATCATATCACGCTCCGGACTTTGGGGAATCTCCTGCTCAACCAGTTCACATCCGTGTGAATAAGAGTGCCCAGACTGGAACAGAATACGGCACATATCCTGAATCTGATTGATCTGCTCATTGGTAAAATTCCGACGACGCAAACCAACCGAGTTGATTCCGACATAAGAAAGCGGATTGTGAGCAGCGGTCAAGAATGGGGGAATATCTTTACTAATCAGAGAGCCCCCACTAACCATAACGTGCGCGCCGATACGAGAGAACTGATGCACAGCACAATGGCCGCCCAAAATAGCCCAATCATCGAGCTCTACCTCACCGGCCAATGAGACGCGATTAGCCAAAATACAGTGGTTACCTACAACACAATCGTGACCAATATGCACATAAGCCATTAGCAACACATTACTACCTACCACCGTTTTACCACGAGCTGCTGTACCACGGCTGACCGTCACACACTCACGAATCATGGTGTTATCACCCACTTCAGCAGTAGTATATTCTCCACGGAATTTCAGGTCTTGAGGCAGGCAGGCTACTACAGCAGAGGTGTGCACCTGACAATTTTTCCCCAGACGTGCTCCATCCATCAATACGGCTCCAGGACCGATCCAACTTCCATCTCCGACAATCACGTCATCGGCAATATAGGCAAAAGGTTCAACGGTTACATTCGCTCCGAGTTGCGCTTTTTCGGAAACGTATGCCAACTTGCTAATCATGCTTACGATAAAATTTTATTGGTAAGTAAGTGTGTGTAAGTTCAGTTCTCGGCTAATTCTGGACGTTTATCTTGTATTCGGTTTGGGATATCGTCAGAATCAGCGCATCAGGTTCTCGATTCAGGTCAAATGCTCAAGCTATGCTTTATTGCGGATCACCTGAGCCATCATCAAGGCCTCAGTTTTAAGCTGATCACCAACAAAAGCCTTCGCCTCCATCATAACGATACCACGACGAATCGGCTCAACCAATCTCAACTCAAACTGCAGCGTATCACCCGGAACAACCTTACCACGGAATTTTACACCATCGATCTTCATAAAGTAGGTCGAATAGTGTTCAGGATCGGGCACATCATGCAGAGCCAAAATACCTCCGCATTGAGCCATAGCTTCGATAATCAAAACGCCCGGCATAACCGGCTCCTGAGGGAAGTGTCCCACAAAGAACGGCTCATTCATCGTCACATTTTTAATGCCGATCACATGCTCTGAATCGACATGCAACACCTTATCCACCAACAGGAATGGAGGACGGTGCGGCAACAATGCGCGAATCTGATTAATATCATATTCCGGAGCGACGTTCGGGTTATAACGATACGTAGGACGTACTGAATCGCGTTTGATATTTTTACGCACAAGTTTCGCGAACTCGGTATTAGCGAAATGACCCGGTTTGTTGGCTACAATGCTACCGCGAATACGCACACCTATCAGAGCCAAATCACCCAACATATCGAGCAATTTGTGACGGGCGCATTCGTTCGGGAAGCGCAATTTCAGGTTATTCAAATAACCTTTAGTTACCTTCACATCTTTTTTATTGCACAGCTTCGAAAGATGCTCCAGCTCCTCTGGATCGATATCACGCTCTACAATCACAATGGCATTGTCCAAATCACCGCCCTTGATCAGATTGTGCTGCAAAAGCTGCTCAATCTCGTGCAGGAAAACGAACGTACGGCACGGTGCAATGCCTGTCGCGAAATTGGAGATATTGTCCAAACGCGCATATTGGTTTCCCAACACTTTGGAATTGAAGTCAATATTAACATTGACCGAGAACTTATCATCAGGATAAGCAGCGATCTCAACGCCATTATCCTCGATCGAAAAGACGGTCTTTTCATTAATATCATAATAGACTCTATCGGCATCCTGCTCTTTGAGACCGACAGTTTGAATTGCCTCGGCGAATTCGCGAGCCGACCCATCCATAATCGGAGTCTCGGGAGCATCCACTTCAACAATTGCGTTATCTACGCCACAAGACCAGAGGGCAGCCATCACATGTTCGATCGTGCTGACCCGAACTCCTTTACGTTCAATGGTCGTACCCCGCGAAGTATCTACCACATAATCGGCCAGAGCCTCTACTTCGGGAGCCCCTTCCATGTCTGTTCTACGGAACCGAATTCCACTTCCCGCTTCAGCCGGGAGGAATGTCATCTTTACATTAAGTCCGGTATGCAGCCCCTTTCCTTGAAAGGATATAGGGCCATTCAATGTCTGTTGTTTTTGCGACATGATGGTATGTAAATAATTTAGTGACAAAGATATTATTTTTTTCAAAGAAATCGTAATTTTGTCACTCTTTTATAGCAAAGCCATGCTCTCGGAACCACAGACTAATCCTACAGAGACTGAGGCAGAATACGGCGAACAACCACGTCAATACGCCTCATATCCTACGCGCGACCCGCGTCGGCAACGGATCGTCTTGCCTTTTGATCCTCGGCCGGTCGATTTAGGTACTTGGACCTACGAGCACAAAGTAGGGCTTTGCGTAGTCATCATTGCTTATCTGATTTTTGGAATCATATTCTTGACAACCAAATTGGTAGTGGGAGTTACGCCTCCTGAACAGAATACCATCTATTTGGATATGGTTCCTACCCCTACGGAACAGCAAACGCCCGAAGAGCGTCACATGAGTGAAGAAGAGTTGGCCAATGCCCGCAACGCCATTTCCAATGAAGATGCCCTTGAGGAGGCCGATCGTCAAAATGAGCGCACTGCTGGGAATGGGTCAGAAGGTATACGCCGCAGTTCTGACGGAGGTCCTATTCCGGACGAAATTGCTGACGAGGCAGATGCAGTAGCTGCACGCATGCGAGCTTCAAAAGCAGCGTACGAAAAGGGATTGCGCGAACAGCAAGACATGATTGACAGACACAACGCCAACAAACAAAAACAGACGGAACAGGGCAAAAAACAACAGGATGTGCGAGTCAAAGGCAACGTATTGATCTCCTTCTCGCTGGCTGGCCGCACCTTTACCTATATGCATGTTCCCGCCTATCAGTGTGAAGGCAGCGGGCAGGTCGTGGTCAATATTACCGTAAACCGCAACGGAAAAGTTACTTCGGCCAAAATCCAAAGTTCCTCTTCAAATGACGATTGTTTCACGGATCGAGCTTTGGAAGCGGCGCGGCTGTCACGTTTCAATCTCGACGCCTCCGCTCCTGCCAGCCAATCCGGCACAATTACTTACCAATTCCAACGTCAATAAGCTCACCTCACCAGCGTTCAATATTTACGCATCAGGTTTTATTACAGAAAACCCATATACTGCAAGAGCTTCGTACTCAACTCTCAAAGTCAATCAAAGAACGAATACAGGTGTTTTTCTATATCGCTGTAACACAACACTCTTTTCACCACAAAATCAACACAATTTGGATTCCGGGATATTTTAGTACCTTTGTCCCGACCAATTATTCATAAAAACTTATGGCATATAATCTTCTTAAAGGGAAAAAGGGCCTCATCTTCGGAGCTCTGAACGAACAGTCGATCGCCTGGAAAGTGGCACAACGTGCCGTTGAAGAGGGCGCTGAAATCGTACTGACCAACACCCCTGTCTCAATCCGCATGGGCACCATCAACGAATTGGCCACAGCTTGCAACGCGCCAGTCATTCCAGCCGATGCCACAAACGTGAAAGATCTCGAAAACCTGATCGATAAATGTATGGAACATTTTGGAGGCAAATTCGATTTCATTCTCCACTCGATCGGTATGTCTCCCAATGTCCGCAAAGGTCGCACCTATGACGATCTGGATTACGACTTCCTGTCTAAGACACTGGACATCTCCGCCATTTCGTTCCACAAAGTGATTCAGGTTGCCCGTAAAAAAGATGCTATCAACGATTGGGGTTCGATTGTCGCTTTGACCTACATCGCTGCACAGCGCACCCTGTACGGATACAATGACATGGCCGATGCAAAGGCTCTGCTCGAATCGATCGCCCGCAGTTTCGGTTACATTTACGGTCGTGAAAAATTTGTCCGTATCAATACCGTTTCGCAATCACCCACCCCAACCACCGCAGGTAAAGGCGTATTGGGTATGGAGGATCTGCTCGAATATGCTGAACGCGTATCTCCACTGGGCAACGCAACGGCAGATGATTGCGCCGGTTATGTCCTGACGCTGTTCTCTGACCTGACCCGTAAAGTCACCATGCAGAATCTGTACCATGACGGTGGATTCTCGAGCATGGGTATGAGCCGCAAAGCCATGGTAACTTATGGTAAAGGTCTCGAAGTTGAATACCGTGATATTCAGAAAAAATAATTCGATTCTAATTCAGTACTGAATTCATATTACAAAATATAGGCTACCCGATCGGGTAGCCTATATTTTTACCTCTCCGCCAATTCGACATCATTCACTTGCCTCATAGCAACCAAACATATACCATACATTTCCCACAAAACATACCGGCTACAAACCATTTCAGTCCTACAACTAATAATGATTATAATGTCGTATCCACAAAAAAAGGAGGACAAGAAAAAAATCTTTCTTATCCTCCTTTTAAAATTAACAGTCCTACCGCCTATCGGTTGGCAATATTAATCACTGCAATACACATAGCCCGTGCTGCGTCTGCCATAATCACCGGATCGAGCTGATCGATCGTATCAGCCGGCACATGGTAGGCCTGTGGCCATGGACCACCGGTAGCACGCAATTCGATAGTCGGGATTTTCTCGTTTTGGAACGCATTTCCATCCGTAAAGAGGGTCGTTGCATAGCTCCAATCTTTCATGATTGTCGAGAATGGACGACGAGCCCAATTTTCAGAACCATCCTGGAAATAGGGAACTAGATCTTTCCATTCGTTGGCAGTATTCACCATCAGGCCATTCCCTTTACCAAGCATATCGACATTGACCATGCAGGCAATCTTCTCTTTGGGATAAGGCAAGCTGGCCAAATAGTGATGAGCACCCAAAATGCCCAACTCCTCAGCTGCAAACAGAACAACGATCACACTACGTTTCATTTTCACACCCGAAGTGGCCAGTGCTTTGGCTGCGGACATCATAATTACCGATCCCGAAACATTATCCAAGGCTCCAGGATACATCTCAGGCAACATTCCCAAGTGATCCAGGTGTGCTCCAAGAACAATATATTCATTTTTCAATACCGGATCTGAACCTTCGATCACACCGACAATATTGGCTGTTGTGGTATTGGGGTGGAATTCGGTCTCAGCAGCGAGACTAACTGTACGTCCAGTAAAAACCGGTTTGGCTTTAAAGGCTTTGAAACGATCTCTCCATTGATCCAGCGAGCGTCCCGTTCCGGCCATCAACTCATTGGCTGCATCACGGCTGACAAACGCCACGACAATATCATCCTGTGCACGACGGGGGAAAGGATTGGCATATTTCGAAATAAACAAAACTCCGGCCGCACCTGCCTCAGCTGCAGCTGCAATTTTAGCTCCTGCACGTTGATACTTGCTCCACATTTTTAATGTGTCGAGGTTCTTGCCTTGATAGGGATAACCTCCTTCACAGAGGACGATTTTACCCCGCACATCCACACCTTTATAGTCGTTGTAATTCAACTCGGGAGCCGTAACGCCATAACCTACATAAACTACCTCACCGCTAACCTCACCATTTCCTGACAATGCGGTAGGGAAATAGTCTTTCCGTGCCTGATACTCCTTGACAATGGTATCTTTCCCAATCTTGAAATAGGCTTTCAGATGCCCCACACCCTGCACATCGTTATACGGCTGAGGGAAGGTATTTTCATACGTACCGTTATCTCCCATCGGTTTCAAGCCCCATTTCTTAAAATGGTCAATCACATATGCAGCGGCCTTATCATACCCAACATCACCCGAACGGCGTCCACGATACTCATCCTTCAACAACTCATACGAGAAGGTATGAATATCCTCAGGAGTTACAAGATGAAAAGCTTTCATCATCGCCTTCTGCTGATCACTCAGCTGCGAAGGCTGATTTTGTGCAAAAAGCTGCCCGGCACAGACCAATACGGCCAAAGTCAGAATCAGTTTTTTCATTGCTGTCAATTAAGATTGTTTAGTTAGTTTTTAATAACCTATGTATTTATTATCTGTTTCTAGTTCCATGTGTCGATGATTGCTTCTCGCAGCACTGACCGGATACACCGAACTACTGGCCAACAACGACACGCACTTTATCTATTCGATAATTGCTGACCAGTTCGGCCGTTAAAATCAGTTTACGGCAATAGATCACTTCGCCCTGCCGCAGGAAATCACGTCGAATCTCGAGCATTAAACCCGCTACAGTCTCAGCGTCCCCACGAAAATCATCCAAATAATCATCCTCCAGGTTCAGCACCTTGAGCATATCATTCAAATGGGTTTTCCCATCAAAAATATAGGTATCGGGAGCTATCTTCGTATAAAACTGCTGTTGCACATCCGACTCATCGGAAATTTCACCGACAATCTCTTCCAAAATATCTTCCAACGAGACAAGGCCCAATGTTGATCCATACTCATCCACCACAATGGCAATATGAATCTTTTGTGTCTGGAACTCCTCCAGGAGGCTATTGATCTTCTTGTGCTCGGGGACAAAATAGGGTTTGCGGCACAGATTGATCCATTCAAAATCATCTCCAGCCGAAATATAGGGCAAAACATCCTTAACGTAAAGGATTCCTCGCACATTATCTAAATTCTCCTGATAGACAGGGATGCGAGAATAGCCCGACTGCATGATCACCTCACGCACTTTGGCAAAGTCGGACTCTTCATCGAGAGCAACAACCTCCACACGTGAACGCATGATCTCTCCGACTTCGGTATTGACAAAATCGACAATGCCCGAAAGGATTTTCTTCTCCTCAACGGTCTGATCAGAGGTCATCTCGATTGCATTGGAGAGTTCATCCATCGAGATATTGACCTGTTTTTGACTCATTCGACGGTTGATCAGGTTGCCCGAACGAATCAACAAGCGGCAGATCGGACGGAACAATGCGTAAAAAAATCGCAAGGGAACTGCCATCAACCCAACCACACGCATCGAATTGAAGTTGGCAAAAATTTTGGGCATAATCTCGCCAAAAAGCAGCAACAAGAAGGTGACAATCACCATCTTGACGAGAAATTCCACGCCATTGGCTCCTCCGAAGTCGATCCAGGAGTCGATCAACGCATTGGAGAGGACGACGATGCAGATGTTGACCAAATTATTGGCAACCAGAATAGTCGAAAGCAGATATTCGGAACGATCAAGCAGTTTCAGAGCCGCCTGGTTACTGCGGGACGGATGGTTATGCAACAGTTCGATTTGATGAGGAGAGAGCGAAAAGAAAGCTGTTTCCGACGCCGAAACCATCGCAGAACAGCATAACAGTACGACGATCACACCCAATAACAGATAGTCCTGCAGGACAAACGGATGGAAAATGACAGCTGAAATAATATTCAAAATCACGATTACCCAAAAAAGGGCCGGAACAAAATTGCTCCGGTCATATTGTCAAACAGCTTTAAACGCTTTTCTATTTTAAACGACGCTCTTACTATAAAAGTATTTTGTCTTAAAGCAGGTGGATCGCATTGCTGCCTCCCCGCAAACCTGGCATTATAGCTTCACGAATCGATAATACTGCTTTCTCTTGATCTTAGAGCAAACTCCCCAAACGGATCAACGACAAGCTCCTTGGTTCAGTTCGTCACATTTATATAAAACAGTACACTGTTCTCTGTGCGCCAGGTTTTGCCTCTTGGGGCTATGCTAACATGTTCACTGTAACGGGCACTATGCACGTTTTCTTTATATCAACTGTGCTTCGCTATACGTATAGATCAACCATAACGAGTAAACATGTTTTGTCTTCCGCACTTATGCCCTACCATGGACAGGCACTATTGCATCTCTCGTTCATATCCGCCTGGTCCGATCCATCATATTGTTAACCTCTCCGTCCGCAGTACCTCACCTTACTACGCATCTGCACACGACCGTATGACAGCAATCAAACAATGCCAGTCCCTACACTAAAAACCATGACATCAATGTCATCTTGACCTTCAATTACACGAAGCGACAAGCAATGCGGGGTGGGGAATCAAGGTTAGTCAAACAAAGAGCCGTTCGAGGAGTCGTTATTCTGAGAACCCTCATCTTTGAGAACCACTCTCGACGGACGTGCGCCCTCTCCAACCGAATCCTTCACAAATTTCATGTTACGGCGCAAATATGCCGGTTCGTTCTCCCAGTTATCGCTATCAGTAACAACCTCTTTAGGTTTCGCCTCAATAACATGCAGAGCGGCTGCAGGACGGCTCAACGGATTTGTGTGTGTCTGACCTGGCAATACTTCACGCTCTGGAAGACGGCTTGGAGATGCAACAGGGCGATTGAATCGACGTGACCCCTGCAACGGATTTATTTCAGGCGCAGCTGTCGGCTCCGTCGGTGGAGTCCAACGCTGACGTGGAGTCAACGGACTCTGATTCCGAACCGATTGAGGTTCCATGTTAACAGGAGTCTCAACAGAATGTACCGGCTGCTCTGTTGCGACCTGAGCCATCTCTGCATCTTCTGCTGTCTCCGAAAGATTCTCGCCAGCTTCAGCCACTGCCTCATTCTCTTTTTGCTTCAACCGATCCAAATGGGCCTGCAACGGAGAGTAGGTTACCTGATCGAAGGCTTTTGTGACCGCATCCTCAAAACCAGTCGCAATGATCGTCACCTCAATATCAGAACCTAACGTTTCATCCGTACCCGCACCCCAAATAATATCAGCCGCATTACCTGCGCAATTCTGAATATATTCAGTAATCTGATAGGTCTCTTCCAACGTGATCTCTTCCTCTCCTGAGGTGATATTGATCAGGATATTCCGTGCACCCGTAATGTCATTATGGTTCAGCAACGGAGAAGACAGTGCTGCATTGGCAACCTCCATAGCCCGGTTCTCTCCCGAAGCTCTACCCGATCCCATCAAAGCGATACCGCTATCCTTCATCACGGTCTTCACATCGGCAAAATCGACATTGACCGTACTTTCGCGCGTAATCACTTCGGCAATACTTTTGGCAGCTGTCGCCAAAATATCATCAGCCTTACCGAAAGCCTCAGACAAGGTCAGTTTACCGTAGATCTCCTGGATATTTTCGTTGTTGATCAGCAGCAGTGAATCGACATATTGGCGCAACTCTTCGATACCCTCACGCGCATGCTTCATACGTTTCGGGCCTTCGGTTCTAAACGGCAAGGTTACAATGGCAACCGTCAGGATATCCATCTCCTTAGCAGCCTTGGCAATCACCGGAGCAGCACCTGTTCCGGTACCACCACCCATACCTGCCGTAATAAAGACCATCTTGGTCCCCTCACGTTTGAACACTTCGACAATTTCGTCCAAACTTTCGAGTGCAGCCTCCCGGCCACGTTCAGGATTATTTCCAGCCCCGAGTCCTTCGGTCAATTTTTCACCCAAACGCACCTTGATAGGCACAGGGCTACGATAGAGGGCTTGGCGATCGGTATTGCAGACCATGAACGACACATCGGCAATGCCAAGGTCGTACATATGGTTCACCGCATTGCTACCACCACCTCCGACACCGGTTACCATGATGATCGACGGAGTAATCCTCGGCCGATCGAACTCGATAATATCGGGCATATTATTGTTTTCCTGTTCAGGCATATATCTTTTCAACTAAATCGGTACAAACTAAAAATCATTATCCTCGATCACCTCGAACATACTATCGAGTTTACGTTTCCAACGTCCGAAAATGCCACCCTTTTTCTCTTTAGGTGCAGCACTCTCCTCCTGTGGTTCCGTCCCCGGAGTGGCCTCCTGCTGGGGCATTTCGACATTGTTCCGTTCTCCGTACATGCTGTTAATGGTACGCTGAGGAGCATTACCCGCTACAGCATAGGGATTTCCTCCGAATTCTGCCTGTGCAGCCGCTGGAGTCTGACGAGGACGTTGACGGGCAACATGACCTACAGCCCCCATATTGATACCCCGCAGCAACAAACCGACAGCTGTTGCAAAGACCGGATTGTTCACGCGTTCGTCACTCTCTTCAGCCAAAACGGCTTCGGGAGTTGCAATACGCACATCAATTCCTGTATAATTCTTAAACAGCAGATCCAAATCTTTAATTTGGGCGACACCACCCGTCAGTACGACGCCGGCACCCAATTTATCCTGACATCCGGACATTTTGATCTGTTCCATCACCTTGTCAATGATGTCCAACAGACGTGCTTCAATAATAGTCGCCAAATTCAGCAGCGAAATATCCTTAAAGGTGCGCGAGTTCAGCCCCGGTGTCCGGATCGTCATATCGGTCTTAATCTGGTCGCGCATGGCACTGCCGTATTTCACCTTCAGGTTCTCGACATGGCGTTCAAGAATACCGTATGAGCGGATATCCCGGTTAATCATATTGCCTCCCATCGAGACAACCCCTACATGACGTACGCTGTTTTTATAAAAGATGGTGACATCGGTCGTGCTACCTCCAATATCAACCACAGCCACACCTTCATTTCTTTCGTCTTCGGTGGTGACCGCTTCAGCCGAAGCAACTGCATTGAGGAAAAGTCCCGACTGACGGATCTCCACCTTCTGCAACGCCCGTTTCACACGACTGACCGCACTGTTATCGCCCAAAACGAAATTAAATACCGCCTCAAGCTTATTGCCGAACGATCCGACCGGATTGGTCGTCTCTTCGCCATCAACAATATAACATTGGGGGATAATCTGAATAATGGTTTCACCATCGGGAGCCTGTACATTGTTCATGCTCTCATGGAGTTTCTGTACATCCTCTTCGCGAATTTCGCCGTCACGACCGACAAAAACGTAATAGGGATATTTGACACAACGAATATGCTGTCCTGAGATACCGGCAAAAGCCTCACGGATCGCAATCTGTTGACGCGATTCGATAGCAGCGATATTCTGTTTGATACTTTTGGAAACCAGTTCGACATTCTTGATGCCTCCACGGTCCATACCCTCCATGGGGGAGACTTCGCAATCCACGATGCGGACCTTGCCGCCCTCAGCACGGGTGCCGACCACTGTGGCCACCGTATTGGTACCCAAATCTATTGCAACTACGTAATCTCCGTTTTCCACTTCCAGCGCTCTATTTTATGGTGAATCTCTATTTTTGTTCGGATTAACACCGTGCTTTCACAACACTTATGCCATCAACTCTTGCGGGACAATTATTTTGATTTTTTCGCCGAAATGCGCTCTATTCAGAGCAGACAACCTGCCCCCGGTAACGCAAATCGATGTAATGACAACTCTCCCACCCTGCGTAGTCAAGGCCATTGCGGTAAAAGCTCATCAATTTGGTGAGTTTACCCCGATAATCGTCAAGTGCCCCCAGGCAAACGATCTGATCACCCACACGTGGAACCAGCTCTACCTGAGGATTGTAACGACCTTCCTGACCGTCATCCCGGACATTGATCTGCACCCAGAAAGCATTCCAAAAGCCATCATCCTCAACGAATTTTACAAAATTAATCAGATTAGCTAAAAAGCTATAATTTTCCGGCACTTTTTTTTCGTCTTTATCCCCCTCTGCGATGCAATTTTCCAGACTGCCGACATAGTCAGGGGCAAATGGCAAACGAAGCATGCCTGTCACGACCGGAACATAAACGGAATAGTATCGTTGCGTGGGCAAAATATAGTTATCGTCAGTCACATAAAAATCGTAACCATTGATACTGTTTACCCGCAAAATTGGTTTACGCTGTGTCAATTCGATATTCAACATCCCATCCATCGTCGTATAGGCATGCACCTCTTTGACAAAACCACGGCGACGGACAAAGGCCTCGACATCAAGGGTATTGATCTGGTCGATCGGCTCCCGTAAAAATCGCTGCTGTTCAAGAGCGAACCAATTTTTAACCATGCCGGAGGTAATAAAACCTCGCTCGGCACTATCGAGCACCACAACCTTCAAACCCCGACAGAGGTTCTTTTCCCTTTCGATACGACAATAGCGGGATGCTGCGACGAAATATGCAATTATCGCCACCCAAGACACCAGTCCCAACACTATCGACGTACCTCGTTTCACTCGTTCTCTGACTAACTTTTAACTTTGCTTCGACCTGATCAACCCGGCATTTTCTCCTGGCACCACACCATTTAACCATTACCCATAAAGAGCCTTGATATACGTTTTTCTCCTTCGCATCCTATAGATAGCTGATTGCAAAAAGGACTTTGCACACTTTCATCGTTTAGTCCCATTAGGACTGTAATAATCAGGCACCGAAACCATCATCGCCAACATTGCGGCGACCCAATGATCTCTACTTGACTCCCCCAGATTTCCGACCTTCGCAACTTCGATGTTATCTGTATGGCCAGTTCTCTCGCCTAAGTAATCGTCACGAATCACTTACGACCGACAAAATCTGCAGCTGACTGCGACACAATCCAATATTCAGGCCTCTGACACAAAGGTAATGGAAAAAATTTACCTATCCTTCAAAGCTTCGGCAATCGGTTCACACAACCGATCAATATCGCCGGCTCCGAAAGTGATCAACGTATCAGGATTTTCTGCTTTGAGCACCTCGACCAAATCTGCTTTTGGAACTACCCGAGTCGGGACTGTCATCAACGGCAACATCATCTCGGAGCAAACGCCTTCGATGGGCTCTTCCCGGGCTGGATAGATCGGCAACAACAGCACTTCATCCGCCAACGACAACACCTTCGCAAAATCCTGATAAAAGTCACGGGTACGCGTATAGAGATGAGGCTGAAATACCACAGTCAATTTCCGACCGGGGAACATCTCCCGGAAAGAGGTAATGGTGGCTTTCAACTCATTGGGATGATGAGCATAGTCATCCATATAGATACGTTGCGGAGTATTGATATAAAAGTCAAAACGCCGTTTTACTCCCTGAAACGAAGCCAAAGCCGCTTTCAGTTTCGGCTCATCAAAACCGGCAACCCACATCAGTGCCACAGCCGCTACGGCATTTTCAACATTGACCCGTCCCGGTACCCCCAACGTACAGGATTCAATTATACGATCTGGACAAACCAGATCGAACGTATAGTGTCCGGATAGCCCTACTCGTATATTTTTCGCGTAAAAATCGCACGGTGTATCATAACTATAACGGTAAACCTTGATCTCCCGGTTTCGCACTTCTACATCGACGCCGAGCTTAAGGATCAAAGCACCCCCAGGCTTGATTTGCGAGATAAACTCCGCAAACGCCTCTTTAACCGCTGCATGAGTTCCGTATATATCGAGGTGGTCGGCATCAGCAGCCGTCACCACGGCCACATCGGGCCACAGTTGAAGAAAAGATCGGTCAAATTCGTCGGCTTCAGCCACCAAACGAGGCCCTGCCCCTAAGACCAAATTCGAATCAAAATTCTTGGAGATGCCGCCCAAGAAAGCACTTCCTCCACCTCCGGCCTCATGGTTCAGCCAAGAGGTCAAGGTTGTCGTGGTGGTTTTGCCGTGTGTACCGGCCACAGCCATCACATATTTGTTGCGCGCGACCACACCCAACATTTGGGAGCGTTTCACAATCTCGAAACCCTGTTCACGAAACCACACCCATTGGGGATGGTCATGCGGGATAGCCGGAGTATAGACCACCAATGTCGTAGCCGGATCACGGAATTGTGCAGGGATTGCCTCCACCTGTTCGTCGTAGTTGACCGCAGCTCCTTCCTGTTCCAAATGGCGGGTCAAATCGCTCTCTGTTCGATCGTAACCGGCCACTGGTTTACCCTCGTGCAAAAAATAGCGGGCCAGGGCACTCATTCCAATGCCCCCGATACCCAAAAAATATACATTTTGAAACTCCATAACTCCAATACGTTTCGCTTACCTCTCGTTTACAACCGTTTTTATAGACTTCATTACATAAATCAATAAAAATCGCTCTCGAATCTTCCAAACGTAGCGGTAAACCCAACTTCAACAAGTTATCTTTATCAAGTGATTCCGACATTCGCCTTTTATAGACCGCAACTCGAAGATAGCTATCATCATGATCATTACGGCTTACCTTATACCGGCAATTCTCATTTCCGACAAGGTTTCACCTTATCCCCCTTCACGATCTTCTTCAATGCCTCCTTATCTACTATCGACGTACGCAACAACTCGTAGCAAACTCAATCTTGCAAAACTACTTTTTCTGCGCTTGAACCACTGCCAACAATTCATCAACGATGCGATCGGCTGAATCGGCAATTCCAAGCGCTTTGATATTGGCTGCCATACGTTGCATACGTGCCGGATCAGCCAACAGCTGATCGACCACTGGGAACAGAGCCGTTACTGCCTCACTATCGGGAACCAACAGAGCAGCATCTTTGCGCACCAATGCCATCGCGTTTTTGGTTTGGTGATCCTCGGCCACATTGGGTGAAGGAACAAAGATGGCTGGTTTACCGACCAAGCAGAGTTCCGAGACAGTACCTGCTCCCGATCGACCAACCACCACATCAGCAACCGCATAAGCCAAATCCATCCGGTCAATAAAGGCTCCACGCCAAATTCCTTCTGAAGAGCGGCTTTGCATGAATTCGGTCATCTCACGTTCATAGAATTTACCGGTCTGCCAAATTACCTGAACTTTGCCTTCCGAAGTGATCCGATCAACATTGGCCTTCATCATGTTGTTGAGCGTACGGGTTCCCAAACTTCCCCCAACGACCAAAACGATCGGTTTATCGGCTGTCAATCCGAAATAGGTCAACCCTTCGGTCTTCAAGACAGCCGGATCATGTTGCTCCAACAGACGACCACGCAACGGATTGCCGGTCATCACAATCCGATCTTTTGGAAAAAAGCGCTCCATTCCCTCATAGGCTACACAAATTCGTTTGGCCCGTGATGCGAGTATTTTGTTGGTCACTCCTGCATAGGAGTTCTGCTCCTGAATCAGGGTCGGGATGCCCATTCTTTGAGCACTCCACAGCACGGGAGCGCTGGCATATCCACCAAATCCAACAACAACATCAGCTCCAAACTCCCGAATCACCCGACGTGCCTTACGCAGCGATTCCGCCACTTTGAACGGCACTTGCAGATTACGAAGCGTCAACCGACGTTGCAAACCGACAACCGGTAATCCTTCGATACGGTATCCCAACGCCGGCACCTTTTCCATCTCCATCTTGCCTTCGGCCCCTACAAAAAGCAGCTCGACTCCATCACCCAATCTGCGCTTCAAAGCCTCAGCCACTGCAACGGCCGGATAGATATGTCCTCCGGTACCTCCACCGCTCAAGATTACCTTTAATTTATCCATGATTATGATTTGACTTTTTTATAGTTATGAGCGTCATCCTGGCAAGTGTGCACATATACAAACAGTACAACGCCGGCCTATTTTATTCCAACAGCGATTCATTTTTCGGTTGGTCGAGAGATTGTTCCTTCATCTGCCGACTCACCCCCAAGATGATTCCCAACGACATACTGGTAAAGACTACCGACGATCCTCCCAGACTGATCAACGGCAAGGTTTGTCCGGTCACCGGGAAGAAACCCACCGACACCAACATATTGATCAGCGCCTGCAATGTGATCATCAGGCTCAACCCCAATACCAACAGGCTCGGCAAGGCCGTTGCACAACGTTGGAAAATCACAATCCCCCGGAAAAAGATGCAAAGATAGAGAAACAGAATGACACACGAACCGATCAAACCGTACTCTTCCACAATAAAGGCGTAGGCAAAATCGGAATAGGCGTGCGGGAGGTTTGAGCGTTGGGTACTGTTTCCCGGTCCCTTGCCGGCAATACCGCCTGAAGCGATCGCAATTAGGGCCTGCTCTTTTTGCAGATTATCCTCTTCGCTTTGAATCTGGACCTGCTCGGTTCCTGACAGAGCATCACCCAATCCCAAACGGTTAACCCAGGTATGCGAACGGCCAATATTGAACATATACATAACGGCGATGGCCGCCACGACACACACCACCACCAGACTGACTAACCGGAACAACTCCTTAAGACGCACCCGACCGATAAACAACATAACACAGCAGGTAACAAAAGTCAGGGCTGCCGTAGAAAAGTTCGAAAAGAAGATTGCACCACACGCCAACACAACAGGCCCCAATAATGGCATAGTTGTGTTGAGCAAGATCTCCATATTCTTATGGGGATCTTTACGCCACCCGCCCAAAGTCAGGGCTGGAAGAATCGGAATTTTGTCGATCACCTTTTGTCTTTTGGCCAGTTGTTGGGCCAGCACACCCACCAACGTCACACGAACGAAGTCCGACGGTTGAAAGGTGATCCCCAAGATCGGGATTCGAAGCCAACGTGAAGCGCTGTTCAAGTTTACTCCAATCACAAAGGTTAGGGCCAAGCAGACCAATGCGAACCAAAACAGCAATTTGTAAAACGGTACCAACCGCTGGTAATTGATCTTATGGATTCCCCACATGAACGTAAAGCCCAGTAGGATAAAGAAGAGCTGGTTGAAAAAGTAGTGAGCCGTGTTACCGCCGGCATTTTTATAGGCCATCGAGGCAGTAGAAGAATAAACTACCAGCAACGAAAAGATCGCCAACAGAATAATAATGGCCCACAGCGGCTTGTCACCACTGAAAAAACGGGCAAAAAAGCCGGAAGATTCTACCTCGGCCTCCGCGCTCCCCGATTGGATGTTTTTCTGTTCGGCCATTTCGTTAGCTGTTGTTTTTTCGATTTACTTGTCTATTCGACACAATTTTACATATATCTATCTACCTGCTCACGCTTACACTGCAAACAATTGCATTAAAGCGCGATTATCTAGCCACGTGGGTTTTGACCCAAGTTTTAAACTTCTCTCCGCGATCTTCGTAATTTTTGAAGAGGTCAAAACTTGCACAAGCCGGAGACAAAAGCACGGTGTCTCCTGGCGATGCGCTGCGAACAGCCGCCTGCATAGCCTCATCGAGCGAATGGGTATCGATAATCTCCGGAATGCGTCCTGCAAAATCGTGCAGCAGTTTGGCATTGTCCCCCCCCATGCAGACCAACGTTTTGACCCGACCCTCTACTAGCGGATAGAGACGCGAATAGTCATTCCCCTTATCAGTACCGCCAGCAATCCAAACGGTCGGACGGCGCATGCTGTCCAGTGCATACCAGACGGAATCGACATTGGTCGCTTTCGAGTCGTTGATATACTGTACTCCGTTGTATTCGCCACATGGTTCCAGGCGATGTTCTACTCCCTGGAAACTGCGCAACGTCTGTTTGATGCTTTCAGCAGGCACTCCGGCCGAAAGAGCTGCGATCGAAGCAGCCATGGCGTTGTACATATTGTGCACCCCTTTGATCTGCAACTCATCGACCCCGATGCTGAACTCCTGATCGTCCACCCGAACGTGAAGCTGATTATCCTTCAATTCGGCCGCGCAACCGGCAGCCCCTTTGGCCGTAAAGGGCAACGTCTGCATACAAAGGTTCTGTTTTCCGAGATTTTCCAACGTCAACGGATCATCAGCACAATAAACGAACCGTTCCGTTATTCCTTGATTCTGCAAAATACGGAACTTACTATCGACATAATTTTGCAACTTATGGTCATAACGATCCAAGTGATCCGGTGTAATATTCATCAACACTCCGACATTGGCCTTGAAATCATACATGCCGTCAAGCTGGAAACTGCTCAACTCTACTACATACCAGTCACAATATTCCGTTGCAACAGCCAGCGCAAGGCTCTGCCCAATATTACCGGTCAACCCCACATTCATATCGGCCTGTCGCAACATTTCGTAAGTGAGGGTCGTGGTGGTCGTCTTGCCATTGCTGCCGGTAATACAGATTGTTTTCGCTCCATCCAAATAACGGCCTGCAAACTCAATCTCCGAGATGATCGGAATTCCCTTGGCGCGCAGTGCTTTGACAATCGGTGCCGTTTCGGGAATACCAGGGCTTTTGATCACCTCATCCGCAGCAAAGATTAACTCTTCGGAATGGTGTCCCTCCTCATAGGAGACGCGCCACTCTTCAAGCAGAGCCTTATATTTCGGAGCGATTGCTCCCCGATCCGACAAGAATACGTCAAATCCTTTGACCTGGGCCAATACGGCCGACCCACAACCACTTTCGCCTCCTCCGAGAACTACAATACGCGACATGACTATCTAATTTTAAGCGTTGCAAGAGTAATGGCAGCCAACAGCAGCTGCACGATCCAGAAACGGACTACGATTTTCGATTCGACGAAGCCCTTTTTCTGATAGTGGTGATGGATCGGTGCCATCAAAAAGACACGACGTCCTTCACCATATTTATGTTTGGTATATTTGAACCAACCCCGCTGAATAATCACAGAGACGGCCTCCACCAAAAAGATTCCACAAAGCAGCGGCAACAACAGCTCTTTACGAATCGACAGCGCAAATACGGCGATAATACCACCGATGGCCAATGAACCGGTATCGCCCATAAATACCTGAGCCGGATAACAGTTGTACCAAAGGAAGCCTAGCAGGGCACCGGCAAAGGCTGCGGCAAAGACCACCAGTTCACCCGTAGAGGGGATATACATCAGATTCAGGTAATCCGCATAGATCACGTTACCCGACAACCATGCCAAGACACCTAAAATAACCACAATCGTCGCCGACACTCCTGCTGCCAAGCCGTCCAAGCCGTCGGTCAGATTGGCTCCATTTGAGACGGCCGTGATTACAAAAATGGCTACCAACACATAGAAAATCCAACCGAGAGTATCGCTAACCGGTCCATCTCCAGGTATCAGCCAATGGTAATCGAACTCATTGTTTTTGACAAAGGGGATTGTCGTTTTCGCGGTCTTTTCTGCAGGACCCATATAGACGGCTGCACGGGTACCGTTATCGTTCACATATTCGATCTGCGCATCGGGTGCTGTCCGAGCCACCTTCTGTTTGACCACGACCTGAGGACTAAACCACATCACCAGTCCGACAATGATACCAAGCCCCACCTGACCGATAATCTTAAAACGACCATTCAGACCCTCTTTATTTTTGCGAAAAACTTTGATGTAATCATCCAGGAAGCCGATCAATCCGAGCCACACAGTCGAGATGATCATCAGCAGCACATAGATGTTGGTCAAATCTCCGAACAGCAGGATCGGAATCAGGATCGAAGCCAGAATAATGATACCACCCATGGTAGGGGTTCCACGTTTTTGGAGCTGACCTTCCAGCCCCAGGTTACGAATCTCCTCACCAATCTGGTGGCGTTGCAGCATTCGGATGATCCGTTTACCGAAGATCATCCCGATGATCAATGCGAGAATAATGCCCATCGCGGCCCGAAACGACAGCGACAGGAACATGCCCACGCCGGGAATATCGAAATGTAGCGACAGATACTTGACTAAATGGTACAACATAATTCAAAAAAAACTTATACTATCTTTTTGACAGGCAGCATTTGAGGCCCGTCATTCTCTTTTGCAACCGGGAGCTCCTTAAGCGGAACCTTTTCAGGTTGACGATAGCGGTGTTCGAACAGCCGGGTCAGATCCATCTTCACCAATCCCTGACGGGTGTAGGCATAAAGCACGTTCCCGATCAGCTTGGATCTATGCGGCATATCCAACACTGCTATCACCCTTCCGTTATCATCAATCAACCAACTTTTCGTTCTATGACCGAGAAAACGCAAATTATCGAACTGGTCATAAAGGACCCACAACGAATCCAACGGCACCCCATTAACCTCTCCATTGTTCATATCCCAATAGAGCATCATATCCTTGTTGGTGATAAAATCCCACTCATCCGACAAACCGGACAGACTGTAATATCGGTCCCCTACACTGTCGTATTGGTACAGCACCGGATTATCTACGTTAAGCACGATCTTTCCCCAACGTGCGGTATCGATAAGGGTTTCACGCACCAATTTTCCGGTTGCGAGATCATGCACGGCAATACGGTCTTCGAGCGCCAAAGCAATGCTATCGTCCAAAAAGGCATGATCGATAATACTCAAATTGCGTTGATCGATCATCTGCAACATGGTAATTTTACCATCCTGCCGATCGAATGCAGCCAAAAATGGGCGCCCATAGACGCCATAATAGCGATCATAATAGACGGCCGACCCATTATTCACCATAAAAACTGTCGAATCGGTGAGATAGAGACTGGAACTGCTACCCGCCTCCTGAGGCAAAGCCGTTCGCCAAAATACCGACCCATCCTCTACCGACAGGGCGACAATACTATCCCGAGTTGCCCAATACAACACGCTGTCAATCTGACACGTATTGGAACAGAGTTGACCCACAACATACGCTCCCGATGTTTGGACAAAATTATCCTCTTCCATTGTGTTGTTCTGGCTGACTGAACCCCAATAGTACCGATATTTACGAGGAGGCAAATTGTTATGGGCTGTTTCGGCCCAATAGCTCCAACCCTCTCCGGTACGGAGATCGATCCGATGCAATCCGCCCATCATAACTATCAATGTAGTATCATTCAAGTGGAAATAGCCGTGCCATCCTCCCATTGGAGAGATACGCCGTTTCCATAACTGATTACCGTCATGCAGATCAACGCCCCGCATCGTTTCTCCCGTAGAGAAATCCCATTGGGAGATTCGATATCCCAGCCCGACCGCCAAATCAGTTGAATCACTGCAAACCGCATTAAATATTTGCATTTTCGTACTCCAGAGTTCCTCTCCGGTTGCCATATCAATACGGGTTGTACTCAAAGGACCGAAGTTAAGCAAATATCCCCGATCAAACCATAGCGAAGAGGCATACAGATACTTTTCAGACAACTGCCACAAGAATGTTCCATTCTTCAGATCAAACGCCACGATCGCACCCCGGCCATTGAGAGATTTGCCGTTTCGCGCAAGTTCGTGCTGATTGATCACTACAATTGACGATGCGGTATCCACCACTTCTATCGAGCCGACCGTACGTTCAAAACGATATACGGCGGCTTTGATACTGTCTCCGATGATACAGTCATATCCCATGTTGACAGAATCGACCTGAAACCGTTCTGGTTCAAGCGACTCCTGCCCCCAGAGCAAAACAGGCACCAGCAACATCCACAAAGTCACATACTGTCTTAACGTCTTCATCTTCGAGCAGTTTACGTTTAACATTCCGTTCTATCGCGATCCGCCGTCTGCGGGATCATCTTTTACACGCCTTGAGGCTCTTTTGTCACTCGTTTCTCTATTCTTCTTCTCTACTTTAGTTGTCTCGTAAATCTATCTTTTCTTTTGGGTTTCCTATTCGATCCGTCCGAAATTTCTCTTCATCACTTTCCCCCTCCGAGGTTACGATACAAGAAAAACTATCAGCAATCACATAGGTCTCCCCAGATCTTTCAATTCAATAAAAACCTATCAATAAAGGATTACGACATACCGAAAGCGGTGCGAATCTCTTCGCGATCATCAAAGTGGTGTTTGACGCCTCCGACATCCTGATAGGTTTCGTGTCCTTTGCCGGCCACCAAAATAATATCGCCTGGTGCTGCCAACGCAACGGCCGTTTTAATTGCCTCTCGACGATCCGTAATAGCCAGATAACGCACTCCGGGTTCAATGCCGGCTTTCATCTGCTCAATAATGTCTTCTGGTTTTTCCAGTCGTGGATTATCCGACGTAAGAATCGCCATATCACTGCCATCCACTGCAATTTTAGCCATTTCGGGACGTTTCGTTGCATCACGATTTCCTCCGCATCCTACCACGACATACAGTTTTTGTCCTTTTTTGCGAATCTCGTTAATGGTCGAGATCACATTCTGCAACGCATCCGGAGTGTGGGCATAATCGACAATTGCCGTAACTCCATTAGGTGAGTGAATCGGTTCAAAACGCCCGTTCACTGAGGTCAACTCACTGAGAATACGCAACACCTCATTGCGGTCTGCACCCAACAAGATCGCCGCAGCATACACGCTGAGCAGATTGTAGGCATTGAACTTACCGAGGAATTTGACCCACACCTCCGTACCGTCCAAATTCAACAACATGCCGTCGAGCAGTGTCTCGACAATGCGACAGCGAAAATCTGCAAACGATTGCAGTGCGTAAGTTTTCACCGTGGCTTTGGTATTTTGCACCATTACCATGCCGTTGCGATCATCCGCATTGGTCAAGGCAAAAGCTCCGGCTGGCAGACCATCAAAAAAGAGCTTTTTGGCTCGAATATACTCTGCAAACGTCTTATGATAATCGAGGTGATCGTGTGTAATATTGCTGAAAATACCACCGACAAAGTGTAAACCTGCCGTACGATGTTGCACCAGAGAGTGGGAGCTCACCTCCATAAAACAGTAATCGCACCCAGCCTCAACCATCTCTGCCATCATTTCGTTGAGTCGAATGCTATCCGGTGTGGTATGTGTCGATGGGATCTCTCGCTCATCTACACAGTACACTACCGTCGAAATCAGTCCCGCCTTATAACCCAATTTGCGGAACATCCGATAAAGCAGCGTAGCCGTTGTAGTTTTGCCATTGGTCCCTGTGACACCGACCAATTTGAGATGACGGCTCGGATAGCCATAAAAGGCTGAAGCCATCTCACCCAAAGCTACCGTTGAATCGGCCACCTTTACGAAAGTGACACCTTCAGGTCGCTCAGCTGGCAACTCTTCGCACACCACAGCCACCGCACCAGCCGCAATAGCTGCCGGAATATAGGTATGTCCATCGACTTGAGTTCCGCGTGTAGCAAAAAAGAGCGACCCCGACTTTACTTTTCGGGAATCGAACTCAATATCGGTCACCTGTACGGTTTTGTCACCCACCACCGAGCGCACCTCGACGCCCTGCAGCAAATCCTTTAGCATATGCATAAACTATTTGTAATTTACAAATATAGGCCTTTCAACAGGCATTTCCGTCTCTATCGAGACAATTAACTGACATCTTATCGACATCACCTCTTATCTTTAATCCACTGCGATGCAGATTGTTCTTTTTGTTCTCTATCAAGGTTCGCTCCACAGGTATGCAATCCATTCAAAACACAATTTCCCTACACTCCTATGCAAACAATCTTTATATCACAGTTCACTGTATTTCGTCAAGTTCATTGAACTCATAAAATTGAATACAATAAACTTTTCTCATCTCACATTCAGGCTCCAAATAACATGCTGCTCTTTTCAAACAGTTTTATTACACACTGCATGCTGTTATCTCCCCTTCAACGCTTAAGGTTCACTCACCTCAAATACATTACACTCAAGGCCCCAACCTAAGCTACTGTTTTTGTATCACGTTTTGCCCGCCCATTTTTATTCATCTTCCCGTTACGGTTACTACCTCGGTGGAAAACATGATACTTCAGCAAATACTTAATAAGAGCCACAATTTTTTGCGAGGTAGTCAACTTACGACGTTGACTGTCATTTCCCAACATCAACCGCAGGCAATCACGTGTACCCGCCACCCAAACCAAATCATAGGGATGGAAGCGCACCAGACTCAACGGTTCAACAAAAGACCCATCTTTACGTTCAATGCCGATAACCGCCGCCTCATTGCGACACATCACGACAAACTGAGCTACCGTCATATCCACCAACATGGAGGAAGGATCTATCGAGAACTGCCGCATCACCACATCATCCGCCCCATTTGTTGTCGGTTCGGAGGAGGCCTCAACCTCAGCGGCAAACCGTTTCAATTCCGTATCGGTTCCTACCACTGCAATGCGGTCAGCCGGCAACAACACCTCATCGGCTTGAGGAATATTGATACTCCGACTTCCTCGTTGAATGGAGACGACCGTAATTCCCCGACGGGTTCGCAAATCGAGCATTCGCAAACTCCGTCCTATAAAGCGGCAATCCGAAGAGACCGTCAAATGGGCCAAATGCAAGAAACGTGTCTTAGTGTCCAATACAGTAATTTTTTCGGAGCTGGATCCATTCAAATTGGCGAAAAACCGTTTTTCCAAATGGAGGAAATTATTTTTGATCCGTTTCCAAAAGATCAACACAGACAAAACGATCATCAAGAAGCCGATGATGATTCCCCAACGGTAAGAATAGAGGTGTACCAGTACCACCATCACAAAGGCAAGCGCCATAAAAATCCGCAACAGCACCAGCCCCACCAATAGGCCGTGATTGAATCGTGGATCATTCCACAAGGTAGCCAACAATTTGCGGTTTAAATGGCGGATAGCGAGCGTCCACAAAAACGGAGCCATGAACAAAATGGTGGTCACCGTTGAAAGCACATTACCCCAAAACCCAGGCATCCATTTTTCGACCCACGGCATATAATAGGTTACCGAAACCCAAACCATACCGCCCAAAATGATACAATGAAACGCAATATTAAACAAGGAGCGTTTCAGAAGCTGTTTCCATGCACTCTGGTTTTCAGAACTTTGCGATGCCGAACTATATTGAGACAAGAACACTTTGATCTTGCGAGGCATATGTTTATCCAGCCAATGGTAAGCGGGTTCGCTTTGCTTGATAATAAAGGGGGTGGTAAAGGTTGTAATCACCGAGACAGCCACTGCAACCGGATAGAGGAAGGAGCTGGTCACTCCGAGAGTCAACCCCAGTGCTGCAATAATAAAGGCAAACTCGCCGATTTGAGCCAACGAGAACGAGGACTGCAACGACAACCGCAGGTCCTGCCCCGAAACCATAAACCCTATCGTACCGTAAACGATCTGTCCGACAATTACGACCAGGGTCAACAAAATAATCGGCCCGATATATTGCCACAGCAAGGCCGGCTCGACCAACATACCGACAGACACGAAAAAGATGGCACCGAAAAGATCCTTAACCGGGGCCATGACCTTTTCGATTCGCTTGGCTTCGGTGGTTCCGGCAAGTACGGAGCCCATTACAAACGCTCCCAATGCAGAAGAGAAACCAACGGATGTCGCCAACACCACCATTCCCAAACAGAGGCCCAACGAGATCACCAACAGTGTTTCATCATTCAGAAATCGGCGAATACGGGTAAGCAGCGTTGGAATCAGGTATATCGCCACGACAAACCAAGCCACCAAGAAGAAGAGCAATTTAAACAGGCGACCGAAGATTTGTATGTCATCTGTGGCTTTCTGCATATAGATGGTTGAGAAGAGTACCAACAGCACCACCGCAAAAAGGTCCTCGACAATCAACACGCCGAATACCTGGCCCGTAAATTTGCGATTTCGGAGTCCCAAATCATCGAAAGCCTTGATAATAATTGTAGTAGAAGACATTGAGAGCATTCCGCCAAGGAAAACACTATCTGTTGTTGTCCATCCCAACAGACGTCCGGCCATAAATCCGGTACACATCATTCCGAGGATGATCACCAACGCTGTCATCAACGCAGAACCTCCAACCTCGAGTAATTTATTGAAGCTGAATTCAAGTCCTAAAGAGAACAGCAAGAAGATAATACCGATTTCAGCCCAGATATTGACATTATCGACATTCGAAACGCCTTCGAGCAGAAAATTGCCGCTACACAAGAAACCGGCTACAATATACCCCAACACGACCGGCTGCTTCAGTTTTTTAAACAGCAGCGTAGTGATCCCGGCCACGCCCAAGATCAAGGCGAGATCTGAAATTAGGGGATTTAAATGTGCCATGCTCTAAACATTTGTAAGTTTCGCACCAGAGGCAACTTCTCGATGGTGATGCCATACAAAACAAATTGGACATTACAAAATTTGCCTTGATAGCAGAGTCTTCTATCAAACATAATGGTTTACATTAGGCCGACAGCTGTTTACAAGTTTTCTTCAGTCTCAACAGACCCGCAGCAATTTCACCATATTATCATGCTGTTATCTGTTGATTACAAACCATGTAACATCACCTCCAATCGAGCAATTCTACCCGAGAAACTTATATGCAAAAATAGCCATTTCCCCCCAATGTACACCGATTTTTTCAATGAAAAAGTCGGTTATTTTACCGTTTCCGGAACCGCCTCATTAAACATGAAAATCTTTCCAATCTATCCCCATCCAACAGCTCGAATCTCCATGATATCACACCCAGTTTGTCAATGCCATTTTTGCAAAACCTATCCAACCATTGCAAAGACATTTGTAACCCCAGCTACCCTATCAGCAGCAATCGATTTTCATCTACACCTCTTGCACATCAGGCAGTCATAACTCACTATTCGTTGAGACGCTTTCCCTTCCCATAGGCCAGCAGCTCCGACTCACACAAATTAAGAGGGCTGACTCTTTCGAGTCAACCCTCTTCTACCTCAACTGACGGATGTACAGCGGCACATCACTTTCAAAAGTGCTTTTCAGATCGCACTTACCACTCCACCTATCAGCCTCTGCGCTGTTTGATAAATTCTTGAATAGTTCAACGATTGTTTTATTCTTCAGTCATATCTTCAATAGGTTCAGCTTCTGAGGATCCCAATCCCGCAGGCAGCTTAAAATTACAATAGCATCACAAAGATCATTTTAACCTGTGCCAGATCATGGATCATCCTATATAATTTTGAATGCAAAGAACATACCACGATCCTATCATGAACCTGTCGCTTCACATTCAGCAACATGTTTTTCTAATAAATCCGATTGATCAACAAAAGACAATCTTCTCTCCGAAAGCAGACAAGTTGAAAAATCCACGTTAACAAATCTGATCTATTCCAGTCTTCCGCCAGTCAACTAATGGGTCGAAGCTTTTGCACCGGATTTTGCAAAATTGGCCACCTCTGTGATCGGAGCGAATTCATGCGGAATATACTCTTGTACTTGAGCCAACACGCAAGATCTACTGGGAGTTGAATAGCATACCAGCAACACATTCGAACTGTTCGTGCGTGAAAGTTTCATAATGCGCTCCATGTCTCCCGCTTGAAATGCAGCCAAAAGTGCTGCACGTTCCGACATATCGAAATAGATCTTTTGACAACGCAATTTTTCGCCGGTTGGTGAATAATAAGGAACCCGGGCAGAGATTCCGACTAACAAACGGATCAGTCCAAACAGGGCAACCAAGCTACCAATCAGCATCAAAGCCGATGTCAAGCTTTTATTTTCAGCCAATGCCGGGGACTTCAAGCTCCACACAGCTACTGCACAACCCACGATCAAGATCAATGCAGAAACGATAAAACTTTTTTTACGTGCAACCACACCCTCTTGAGCATAAAGGGTATCAGACAATAAAGAAATATTGCTCATTTTTAATCATCATTTAAAATAACATTAGACAAAACGAATCCAGACCGCACCGAGCGGTCAATCGCAGTCAACCCTCATCGACAGATCAAGGGGTGACAAGAATCCGAGTCTCGCTAAATGATGATTTTCCTTAAGGCCACTACATAATAGCCAGAAGCGTCAAGCGACGCACGAAACGATAATGAGAGCTCCTCTTGAACATGTAAACGGGCTAAAGAGGAGGAGATTTTTTGTTCTTGGGATACAAGAGGGGATGCGACCTGAGCACCTTGTCTGGGAGCGAGGCGAAAAACGGGAGCCTCCACACGAGTTCCATTCACACCTGGCGTGGCAGGTAGGGCATCACTACATAATGAAGCGTGAATGATCTGCAACAGCGCCACATGCTGTTCTTGTTGCGATGCGACCTGTTCCGTGACCGGAAATCCAAAACTGTCGAGATGGAAAGTCTTTGACGGCTCTGTATCTCCAGCAAGACGAAGCATCGCGAAGAGACCGCAACACATCAAGACCATATATCCGAACAGGCGTTTCATTTACACTTTCAAATTTCTATTTCGCGAAAGTATATCAATTTCTGTTAATTTTCAATTTATATCTTTTTAGATCTTCATCCGTTACGGTCAATCTTTACACAAACAGGCATTACCATTGCCCGGTTGTGGCTTCAACCAGCAACATACGCAAAGCCATTTAAACCTTTTTATCTCCAAGAATATATAGGAAAGCAAAGTCCCGTTAAGACTCTGCACGAAGACTCTACTCAATTGAAATTCAACAGGCTAATACAGCTCAAACAATCCTAATTTTCGGCCTCGGTTCCTATATCCGCTTCAGCGCCCTCTTCCCCTGCGGAGTCGGGTTCTGACACCTCAGGTTCGATCTCCGGGCGCTCTGGGCCAAGCTGCAAAATGATCAACGCACCACGTTTAGCTGCAGAACCTGCCGGCAACGATTGTTTTTGAATATACCCCACTCCGGTAAAAGTAACTCGCAACCCCTCTCTTTCAAGCAAATAGAGAGCATCTTTAAGCCCCATCCCCACAACTTGCGGGACCATACCGGTCCGTGCATCCGGTAGAGAAGACAACTCATATCCGGCAGTATCAAGGCGTATCGTTTGCTGCCACATCTCACCATGCATAGCCGAATAAGGCACATCGAAACGGCGAGTCACTCGACGAATCTGATCAGCCTGCCCGCTTTTCGGCATAGGACGCTCTTTTACCTTATCGTGCGTTGCAGAAAGCGGTGTTTGCCATGAAATATTCCGGGCGTAAACCCGATCTGCAATAGCACGGAACACAGGACCAGCCAACGAAGCACCATAATAGGTCCCACGTCGCCCCGGGCCATGATAGGTCTTGATTGCGACGATACAACTATACCGAGGCTTGTCCGCAGGGAAATAGCCCACCAATGTAGCCAAATAGTGACGCCCACCATTGCGATCCGTATAACCGTGCCGTCCCATGGCGATCTGCGCTGTACCAGTCTTACCAGCCACCGAGTAGTAAGGATTCTTCAATCCGCGAGCGGTACCGTCATTAACAACACCTTTAAGTGCATCCTGCACCTGTTTGATCACCTCGGGAGATCCGATCGACTCGACCATCACCTCCGGCGGAAAAGTTCGCAACGTTTGGCCATACTGTTTGAGCTCTTTGACAAACATCGGGCGAACCATCTTTCCTCCATTGGCTATGGCGTTGTAGAAACTGAGGGTTTTCAACGGTGTCAATCGCAAACCATACCCATACGACATCATCGTCAGTGTCACACCACTCCATGAAGCATCTCCCGGACGATAGATCACCGGAGTTGCTCCACCAGGGATTTGCAGATCGAGCGGCATGGCCAATCCCATTTTATAAAGATGGTCTACAAACTGTCCAGGTCGATCCTTGTAATATTTATTGACAGCCAAAGCAAACCCCACATTGGATGAGTGTTCGAACACTTCACGCAACGTCACATCGCCACAAGCGTGAGAATCGACCACACGCGCCCGTCCGATCATCATTCGTCCGTCACCCGTATCGAAATGCTCCTCGAGGCTTGCTCCGGCATCATCGAGCAACGTCATCAACGAAGCCAGTTTGAAGGTCGATCCCGGCTCAAGGTTCATGCCGATCGCATAGTTGAAATCCTCGACAAACTTGCCTTCACCCCGGCGGGTAAGATTGGTGATAGCACGTATCTCACCGGTAGAGACCTCCATCAGTACCGCCGTTCCCCAATCGGCATCACCCAATTCAAGCTGTTTTCTCAGGGCATTTTCAGCCACATCCTGCACATCAATATCGAGTGTAGTGACCACATCTATTCCATCTCTTGGCGCCTCGTTCAAAGCGTCGGGAACAGGAATTTTGAAGCTACCCGATATGCGTTGCATCAGAATATTGCCATCCTTACCCTTGAGGATACTGTCGAAAGCCCCCTCAATTCCCCATTTACGGCCAGCCTCGTTCACCCGACCGATCGTACGTGAAGCCAATGCACCATTGGGCAGCAGGCGTTTATTGATCTGAACAGCGATAAACCCACCCCGATTGGGGCCCAGTTTCAGAATAGGAAATTGTGCGATTCGTTTGATCTCAAGGTGGTTAACCCGACGGGGAGCAATTTGCAGATACCGGTTGCGTCGTTTATTGCTGTACGCCCGATTCAGCATGATCAGGTAGGCATTTTTGTTTTTGTCGCCAAAGAAATTGGAGAGCGAATCAGCCAATGCATCTACATGGCTCCGGAAAATGGAATCGGCCAATCCCTGCGCCGCAAAATCCATACGCACCTCATACGTAGGGACCGATGTGGCCAGGATACGTCCGTCACAGGCCAAAATATCACCACGATCGGCTTCGATGGTTTCCCTTTCATAGATGCTGCGCTCTCCCTTCTGACGCAACTTTTCGCCATTCGGACCGTATTGGATGTAGGCAATTCGCACCGCAATGGCTATACCTATGGCAAAGAAGATGATATACAGCCATCGCACACGGGCCAAAATACTCTTTTTGATATCGGGTTTACGCGGCTCTGCCATAGCTATTTATCGATAATTTTGGGAGGAATGAGCGACTCTTCCAATGGAATTCCACGCTCTTCGAGCTGTTTGATGATCTCGCTCTGGCGCGTTTGGGTCATACGGATCGACGAAATCGTCAACGAACGCGAACGCAGCTCCTTGACCTGCTCGGTCAAACGATCGTGGCGGCGATGCAACTTCTGAATATGATATCCGTTGGCAATATACAAAAACATCAACACGACGATGAACAGTACATAGGGATACATCCGTCGCACTTCGACCCGTGTCAGGATACTGCCGGAGAGCACCTGGGCCAGATTCCGTTCAAACCAAGAAGGACCTTTCACCCTGGGCGAATCACTTGCAGAAACAGGATCATTTTCTGCTGCATCATTCTCCGACTCTGCAGCCAACTCCTCGTCCGAATCGGTCTGTTGCGGATCATTGTCCTCATTATCGGCCGCACGATCTGTGTCTCGATCTGCTGCATTCCGGCCGGTTCTTCGCATTTGAGCACCACTCTCCGAATCGTTCCCGTTACGGGATCTGCCTGAACGCTGTTTCCCAAATGCGCTGCCTCGACCGGACGGCTCTGAATCATCTTCAAGCATCACATACGCCCCCTCCGGCCGGTCAGTCTCTTCGGCTGCGGCCTTTTCAGCACGGGACACCAGTTCATCTAATGCTGTCCATTCTTGCGGTTCGTTATGTTCTCCTCTTCGGCCCATCACCTGATCCTCAACGATCCAAACACCGTTATTCTTATTCGAGATTTTTTACTTTTCAGCGTATCAAGAGTTTAGAAAGGCCGAATCAACACTCCTTTACAGCCTGCTAACCCTCCACACGATCAATACAAATGTAACCTAATTTTTGTAACACCGCAGCAGTTTTATCACCGCTTTTCACTCTTACCAGTAGTTATTTTCGGATTACCTTCGAGCCTGAATTACACATCATGCGAAAGCGGCTGCGGCACAATCTCTGACGTATCGAAGTCGCCCCAATGCTCCGCCACATAATCCAATGTAGCGCAAATTTCAGCAGGGTCGAAAAGTGTTACTAACTTCAACCGGGTTGATTTGAAATCGGGCAAGCCTTTGAAATAGCACGACAGATGGCGGCGCATCTCTAACACACCCGCCTTTTCTCCTTTGAATTCGATCGACTTGGCCAGGTGCAATTTCGCCAACTCGACACGTTCACGCACCGACGGCTGCGGCAACAGCTCTCCCGTCTGAAGATAGTGCCGTATTTCCTCAAAAATCCATGGACGGCCATATGTAGCCCGACCGATCATCACACCATCCACACCATAACGGGCAAAGGCTTCGGCCGCCTTCTGCGGTGAATCGATATCACCATTGCCAATAATAGGAATATGCATCCGAGGATTGCGTTTCACCTCACCGATCAATGTCCAATCGGCCTCTCCCCGATACATTTGAGCGCGGGTCCGACCATGAATCGTCAATGCCGCAATGCCCACATCCTGCAACCGTTCGGCAATCTCCACAATATTTTTCGAGTCCTCGTCCCAACCCAAACGGGTTTTTACCGTTACCGGCAGATGAACCGCCTCAACGATACGCCGAGTCATTTCGACCATTTTGGGCACATCACGCATCATGCCGCTACCAGCTCCCCTTCCGGCAATTTTGCGCACCGGACATCCGAAATTGATATCAATCAGATCGGGTCCTGCCGCTTCAGCCATCTTAGCCGCTTCGACCATTGGTTCGATCAGATGTCCGTATAATTGAATACCCACCGGCCGCTCGTAATCAAAAATCGACAGTTTGGCCAACGCTTTGGAGGCATCACGAATCAACCCGTCACTGGGGATAAACTCGGTATAGACCATATCGGCCCCATAACGTTTACACATGAAGCGAAACGAGGGATCAGTCACATCCTCCATCGGAGCCAAAAAGAGCGGCTTGTCGCCGAGATCGATCGAAGCAATTTTCACGGGTCGAAAAGAGTTTATTGATACTGAGCAGCACCTTCGCACATCTTATGCATTGCCAATGAGGGCAAAAAATAGGCACGATGCTCCTCTTCCGCGCAAAAATAGCTATCTTTGACGACAAAATCGCAATCGTATCACCCATGAATATTGAAAATTTCCTGCAACAAAAGGCAGCTGAGACGGTAGCCGCTTTGTACGGACCTGCTGATCCTGCCGCTATTCAGATTCAAAAAACCCGCAAGGAGTTTGAAGGCGACTATACTTTGGTTGTCTTTCCGTTGTTGAAACTCAGTCGCAAAAAGCCCGAAGATACGGCCACCGAAATTGGTGAAGCCCTGGTCAAAAATGTTCCCGAGATCAAAGGGTATAACGTCATCAAAGGTTTCCTCAACCTGTCGCTGAGCAATCAGTTCTGGGGAGATCGGTTGGCAGAGGTGGTTGCTGATCCCGACTATGGGAAAGCACAACCCACCGGGCACACCATCATGGTCGAATATTCATCCCCCAACACCAACAAACCGTTACACTTGGGGCATATCCGCAACAACCTGTTGGGATATTCGGTTTCTCAGATTCTGGAGGCTGCGGGTAACCGAGTAATCAAAGTCAACCTGGTCAACGACCGCGGAATTCACATTTGCAAATCGATGTTGGCTTGGCAGCTATTCGGAAACGGCGAGACTCCTGCCAGCTCCGGGATCAAAGGCGACCATTTGGTAGGCAACTATTATGTTGCTTTTGACAAAGCTTACAAAGCCCAGATCAAAGAGCTCGAGGCGAAAGGCATGAGCGAAGAGGAGGCCAAGAAAGAGGCTCCAATCATGCAGCAGGCACAGGCCATGCTGCGCAAATGGGAGGCCAAAGATCCCGAGGTGTACAACCTTTGGGAGACGATGAACGGCTGGGTATATGAAGGTTTCGACAAGACCTACAAAGAGCTGGGCATCAGCTTTGACAAGATATATTACGAATCTCAGACCTATCTATTGGGCAAATCGCTGGTTGAAGAGGGTCTCGAGAAGGGTATCTTTTTCCGTAAAGAGGACAACTCGGTGTGGATCGACCTGGCAGCCGATGGTCTCGATCAGAAATTATTGCTGCGCGGAGACGGTACATCAGTTTACATGACCCAGGATTTGGGAACGGCTCTGACCCGTTTCAAAGAGGAGAATCTCGATGCGATGATCTACGTTGTCGGCAACGAGCAGAACTACCATTTCCAGGTACTGAAACTGATCCTCTCGAAATTGGGTTATCAGTGGGCCGATCAAATCACCCACCTTTCATACGGCATGGTCGAACTGCCCGAAGGCAAGATGAAATCGAGAGAGGGCACCGTCGTAGATGCCGACGACCTGATCGACGAAATGGTAGCTACCGCTCGTGAAATGTCGCAGGAGTTGGGCAAACTGGACGGTCTGAGCGAAGAGGAGATTGCTGCGATCTGCCACATGGTCGGTTTGGGTGCACTGAAATATTTCATTCTGAAAGTTGATCCGCGCAAGACGATGCTGTTCGATCCGCGCGAATCAATTGACTTCAACGGCAACACCGGTCCATTCATCCAATACACCCATGCCCGAATCAAATCGGTACTGCGCAAAGCAGCCGCTCAGGGCATTGCTCCGGCCGACAAAATCGACGGCTCGTTGCTGGTTCCCGAAGAGGTGGCACTGGTTGGTCAATTGACTGACTATCCGGCTACCGTGGCTGCAGCTGCCGAGAATTTTGCACCTTCAATCATTGCGAACTACGCCTACGAGCTGGCCAAAGGCTACAATAGCTACTATCACGACTTCCCGGTAATCCGTGAAAGCGATCCAGCCAAACAGGCTCTGCGTCTGACGTTGGCCGCTACAGTAGCGCGCACGTTGGCTTCCGCAATGGCTCTGCTGGGCATTAACGTTCCAGAACGCATGTAAGACGACACAACCTTGTGTCTCAATAGAGCAATGCAATGGGCATCGTCAAACGGGACAGTATCGCCATTACCATCCTCTCCTACATTGGAGTGGTGGTGGGTTATGTGAACAAAATTCTACTGTTCCCGAACTTTCTGAGCGAGGAGCAGGTCGGTCTGACCAGCATCCTCGTCTCTTTGGCGGTGATGTATGCCCAATTCTCTGCATTAGGGATCAACTCGACCGTTGTCAAGTTCTTCCCCTTTTTCCGCACACCCGACAAACGGCATAACGGACTCTTTTTCTGGTCCGCATTAGGAGTCTCTATCGGTTTTCTGCTTTTTACGGCCCTCTTTGTCATCTTCCGGGAGCCGGTCATGCACTACTTCTCGAAAGAGTCACCGCTGTTGTCAGAATATTACCTGATGCTGATCCCGTTAGGATTGGCCACACTCTTCTATAACTTTTACAGTGCCTGGTTGCAGGCGCTCTCCCGCACCATCATCTCATCGGCCGTTTACGATGTGCTGTTGCGACTGTTGATTACTGCCGAAATTTCGCTCTACGCCCTCGGACTAATCGATTTCGAACAGTTTATGGTCGGCTACATCATTATCTATTTTGTACCGACCCTGATTCTGCTGCTCTACACCATCTACCTCAAGGAGTCCTATCTGCATCCGGTGGTCACCTCCCGCACTAAAAAATTGGTGGCTATTGCCGGCATTTACGGGCTATGGCAATATCTCGGAGGAGCCTCGGTTTTCCTGACCAGCGTAATCGATCAAACCATGCTGGCCGGCATGGAGGGGTTGATGCAGGGAGGTATCTACGCCATCATGATGTATATGGTCAGTGCAATGCTGATCCCCTACCGTTCGATGATCAAGGTGGCCACACCAGTGGTAACCAATCTCTGGAAAGAGCGGGATATGAAAGGAATGCAGCACATTCACCGAGAGATGTCCCAAATGAACCTGATCGTTGGGTGCTTTTTCTTTTTAGCGATCTGGATCAACCTCGACAACATCTTCTCGTTGATGCCGGACTCCTATTCGGCAGGCCGTTACGTCTTTCTGTTTTTGGGACTTGGGCGTGTATTCGAAATGTATGCCGGACTGACAGGGGTGATCCTCATCACCAGCAAGCGTTATCGGTACGATTTCACCTTCTCGATCCTGCTGGTGGGTTTAACCGTTGCCACCAATGCTGCCCTGATCCCCTCTTTGGGCATGAACGGTGCCGCCATTGCCACCATGATCACGGTGGTGGTCTATAACCTGATCCGCATGGCATTCGTATGGAAGTTTTTCAGGCTGCAACCTTTTGCAATCAAGGACTGCTGGGTGGTCGTCCTTACTGCAGCCATGATCGGACTCTCAACAGTGATCCCCTATTTAGGCAACTTCATTCTCGATGCTGCAGTTCGCACCTTGGTCATCTCGGTGATTTTCGGAGGGGTTATCTACTATTCACACACCAACCAACAACTGAACGAGACGATCGATGAGTTGCTGGCGAAAGTCGGAGTCCGCCTGCCCCACTGATCCTGTAAATAATCCAGAACGGGAAGGCGATCGACTACTCTCAACGGCTATCTATTTTTCATGCCGGTTGATCACCAGCCTCCTCTACTTTCCTTCGGCGAGGAGCTGTAAACGGACAAATTCCCGTTTGTTCTCAAGCCGTCCTATCCACTTGTTCTTCTCGAAATATTAGAGAGGATACGCACAACGACCTCACTCCGCTCTGGAGGTTCTCTTGTCCGCTCACCGGATTCTCCGCCGTGCATATCCTATATCCGTACATCCACTAACCTCCAGGCACTCCATTCCTCTATTGCGGATTGTGGACAGGCTCAAATTTTCTCAATCACAAAAGCGGCCCGCCGATACTCGGCAGACCGCTACAAAAGAAAATATATAAAGACGGAGAGTTCGCTAAACGAGGCCCATATAATTACAATTAAGGACGAATGTCACATCTATTTTCGGCGATTATCTGTTTTTGCAGGTTCATTGGCCGCCAAAGATCCCACATATTTGATTGCATGCCCCGGAGTAAACATCGTCATGATCACTTCGCCAGTCGCAGTTGTCAAATAGATTCCGAAACGATAAGTCGTTTCATCCTCCGGATTTTGAGCGCTGAATGTAATACTCCATCCAGACTGCGTCTTGGTGATTTGGTAATCCTGCACCTGTTGTGCATCGAAGTTGAGGACCTCAACATAAGGATTCAAATACCCCCACAACGTGGGTAAATGAACCTCCAGATGGCCATCAGGAAATAGAGCCAAATAATAATAAACATTATTGACCATCTGTTGACTACCACCGGGCAATTCGTAGATACTGATCGGCAAGAATTGATAATTCTGTGATTTGATCAACGAATCCTGCTGGGCCGCAAAACGTGCATCCCGTTGGGCTCTAACCTCGGCTCGCGCCTGGCGGCGCGAGCTTGTGGTAGAGATATTTGTAGTCGCAGGGGACATTTCTGGCTGCTGGGCAAAAAGTGCTGTACCAGCCAACAACATCACCACAGACAAGAACCATCCATCTCTTTTCATTCTCAGAAATTGTGTTAGTACAGTTTACTAATGGTACCCTGGTAAGTAACCGGATTGAACTGATCTGTTTCGATAGTCAGCACACCCTCCTGCGTAATCGAGGTAATCGTCAGAGTGAAAGTGTAGTTATATTCGGTCATGGCATTGGTTTTAAACGTAACTGTCCATCCATCCTTGGTTTGTACAGCCGAATACTGGCTTACCTGCGGCATAATAGCGTTCAAGGTGGTCATAACAGGTGCCAAACCTTCGTTATTCTGAATGTAAGGCAGATCTACATCCACATACGATGGTTTAATAGTCAATTTGAAATTCGGGTTGTAGATCATGTGCGGCATACCGGCAGGCATCTGCTGGAACTGATCGGGAGTGAACACGAACCCTTTGGACATCACTACCGAATCCATCATTTTAATATCGGCAGCATTCCGTGCAGCACGAGCCTGAACACGCTCAATACGGCGAGCGACATAATCAGCATCTGGAACAACAATGGTAACAGTTTGTGCAGATACAGACAAACCGAACAGGCTAGTAGCCATCAAAAGAAGTAAATTTTTCATAGCATTTAAATATAAAATTAGAGTATTGGATAAATACATTGAAAGTTCTTATAACAAGTCCTTTCGACCAGGTTATATAACAAAATCCCTGCCTAATTTTATCTTTAAACACCCTTTCAACATTTTCTTGTAAAAAAAGTGATAATAACCTAAAATTCGGTTTTCAAAAGAACAGTAAAGGGCATATTCCCGATAGGAGTATGCCCCAAAAGAAGATTTATAAACGTCTTGCTTAAATCGCTTCAAACACCTCTTTACCTTCTTGGCAAAGCGGGCAAACCCAATCTTCGGGCAGCTCTTCAAATGGTGTACCGGGTGCAATACCGTTATCAGGATCACCTACTTCAGGATCATATACATATCCACAAACTTCACATTTGTACTTTTTCATCTTTTTCTTTTTTTTAATTATGCGACAATAAACTTGTTACTATATACTGATTACAATGAATCATCAGCTTCAATTCAACAATCGACTCGTTCGGATTTCAGTTTACCTTATTATAAATATAACGTTTACATCAGCCCTTCTTTAAACATGGATGACTCTCATCCGACCGGTATGATTCCGAAAGCAATATACATATAATTTCGACAAATCACGCTATGGACTCACTTTTTTATAGTATGGTCAGTCTTTTTCGCCGAAAGGATTCACGGAACAACTGAGCCGCATTTTTTCAACATCCCATCCATCATCCTATTGGCCGCCATCTATCACGTTGACCAACGATCGATCAGGATTCTATTGCAACAATCAGCCCCATGGATTATCTCTACACATTCCGTTCCAAAACGAACGATCACACATCAATAACACCTCACACGGCTCCCCCCATTTATGTACAGAACGACAACTATTTCTATCGCACTTATAATTACATCATGTCACACCTATACAAAAACACAGGGGCGGCAAAAGTTATTTTGCCGTCCCTGTGCTGTGACTTATGGACTTATTTATTAATAGGTACAAATACCCGTGTAGGTCTGAGGTGAAAGACGGCGCAACTCCTCTTTTACAGATTCCGATACATCCAACCCATCAATAAACAGAGCAATATCTTCATGGGTAATTGCCTTATTGGTACGGGTCAGGGCTTTGAGCGCCTCATAAGGATTTGGATAGCTCTCTCGACGCAAAATGGTCTGAATACCTTCAGCTACAACTGCCCAATTGTGTTCCAGATCTCCGAGGATTTTTTCTTGATTAACGATCAGTTTGTTCAATCCCTTGAGGATAGACTGGAACGATACGATCGTATGAGCCATCGGTACTCCTACATTACGCAATACGGTCGAATCGGTCAGGTCGCGTTGCAGACGTGAAATCGGCAATTTTGCTGAAAGATGGCCCAGAATAGCATTAGCGATTCCGAGGTTGCCTTCTGCATTTTCAAAGTCGATCGGATTGACTTTGTGCGGCATCGCTGATGAACCGACCTCGCCAGCCTTGATCTTCTGTTTGAAATACTCCATCGAAACATACGACCAAATATCCCGACACAAGTCGATCAGAATCGTGTTGATACGACGCAAATTATCGAAAATAGCTGCAAGGTTATCGTAATGTTCGATTTGGGTCGTTACCTGCGAACGATCCAGCCCCAACACCTCATTTACAAAGCGATTGGCAAAGCTGATCCAATCTACCTGCGGATAGGCCACCGAATGGGCATTGAAATTACCGGTTGCACCGCCAAATTTTGCCGGAGCTTTGAGGGTACGCAACATCGCAACCTGTTTGGTGAGACGATCAACAAAAACTTCGATCTCCTTGCCCAAGCGAGTGGGAGAGGCAGGCTGACCATGAGTATGGGCCAACAACGGAATCTCACGCCACTCTTCAGCCAACGATTGGAGTTTGGCAATCAATTCATCGAGCATCGGGTTGTACACCTCGGCAAGAGCCTCTTTCAAACTATATGGGATCGATGTATTGTTGATATCCTGCGAGGTCAAGCCAAAATGGATAAACTCTTTATATGGATGCAAGCCGAGCTTGTCCATCTTCTCCTTGAGCAGATATTCGACCGCTTTGACATCATGGTTCGTTGTCCGTTCGATCTCCTTCACGCGAAGGGCATCGGCCTCTGTAAACTGGCGATAGACATCACGCAATGCCTCCAATGCCGTTTTATCTACATCTTTGAGCTGGGGCAAAGGCAGTTCGCACAGGGCGATGAAATATTCCACCTCCACCAGCACACGGTAACGAATCAAAGCATATTCAGAAAAATAACCGGCCAGAGCCTCGCATTTGTCACGATAGCGGCCGTCGATCGGGGATATAGCGGTCAACTTGGTCAATTCCATGGCTTAGATAAATTTAGAAACGAATAACAAATATAGGGTTTATCCCGTTGAATACAAAATAATAGGCAAAACTTCGCAACCTTTCGTATCGGAGGGGGTGAAAGCGGGAGCGCACGTTGCGTTTTAGCGGAAAACCCTTACCTTTGCAATTTAGGGAAGAAGTTTCAAAACAGGGCAATTCAAACACCTACAACACGCCCTTCCCGACCGAGTTTACACCCGACAGAAGGGCGTTTACACAAGACAAAATTATGGACGGCATATTGAGTTTCATTCTTTTCCTGATCATTGGTTTCTATGTAGCGGGATTGATTGGGCGAGTGCTTTTGCGTCGTTGGATCATGCGCAAACAAAAGGAGTTCGAACAGGGAGGCAATCCTTTTTTTCGGACTTATACCTGGAGCAGTGGCAGCCAGACTCGCAACGACTCGCAGCGCAAACCTGAAGGAAAGGTCACAGTTGAACAGACTCGCGTAACAGAGAAACGGGTCAGTGGCGAAGTCGGCGACTATGTAGATTACGAAGAGATCAAGGAGAGCAAATAGATTTTTGGGGTTACACTCTGAGCGACATACGCGCGACAGGCTACGGCATATACAACAGATCCCGGGATAAAACATATAAATTAATCCAGCGTTTACGTTACAAAGGGGAACAGAAGCAAGGGTAAGCTCCGACAAGCTAACCAGGACCTCAACAGAGCTCAGGGATGCGGACCAGGGCTCTATGTGTAGCCACGGAGAGGCGGTTGCAACAACATTCACACAAGAGCAAGCTGCATGCGAGGTTGATTCGGTGGAATATTCCATACATAAGGAGATAACACCTCTCCAGATGCAAAACAGAGCTTGTGAAGCTTGAAGTTACTGCAGCCAAGAAGAACAAACGGATCACGGCTCGGCCAATATGCAGAATGCAGAGCATGATGAGATTTATATATTGTTTCGGGGCACACACAAGTAAAAAAGGGAACGATAATTGAACGCTCCTACAGAAACATAAGACAATAGGCGGATGAAAAACTTTTTCGAACTGATCGGACGCTACTTCATGTTGATGAGCAAGACCTTCTCCCGTCCGGAGAAGTTCTCGATCTATCGCAAGCGCGTTATGGTCGAGATGGCAAGCCTTGGCCTCAACTCAATCGGCATTGTAGCCATCATCTCGGTTTTCATGGGTGCAGTCATCGCCATCCAGATGGCCCTCAACCTCGAATCGCCCTTCATTCCGCAATACCTGATCGGATACGCGACACGTGAATCGATGTTGTTGGAGTTCTCCTCAACAGTCGTCGCCTTGATTCTGGCCGGCAAGGTAGGATCGAACATCGCCTCCGAGATCGGCACCATGCGCATTACCGAGCAGATCGATGCCCTGGAAATCATGGGTGTCAACTCTTCGAGTTACCTGATACTGCCCAAAATCATTGCCACCGTACTCTTTTTTCCCTTCTTGACAATTATGAGTATGGGGATCGGAATTGCCGGCGGTTATTTGATTTCGGTACTGACCGGAGCGGTCAACCCGGAGGCTTACCTCACCGGTATCCGCTACGACTTCAAGCCATTCTACATCACCTATTCGCTGGTCAAATCATCGGTATTTGCCTTCATCATCACCTCCATATCGGGCTTTTTCGGTTATTACGCCAACGGCAATTCGCTGGAGGTGGGACGTGCCAGCACCAAAGCGGTGGTTGTAAGCAGTATCGTCATTCTGATCTTCAACCTGATCCTCACCCAAATCATGTTAACTTAAGATGATCCGAGCTGAACATATCATTAAATCATTCGAAGGACGCACCGTACTGAAAGATATTTCGGCCACCTTCGAAACCGGCAAGACAAACCTGATCATCGGACAGAGCGGATCGGGGAAAACGGTATTGCTTAAATCGTTGGTCGGACTACATACGATCGACAGCGGCAAGATTTTCTACGATGACATTTGTTATACCACACTCTCTTTCAAAGAGCGTAAGGCCATTCGTCAGCAGATCGGCATGATCTTTCAGGGAGGAGCCTTGCTCGACTCATCGACAGTCGAAGAGAATGTACGTCTGCCGTTGGATCTTTTCACCGATCAAAGCGCTTCAGAAAAGGCTGACCGGGTCAACTTCTGTCTGCAGCGGGTGAACCTGCGGGATGTGAATCATCTCTATCCCGCCGAACTGAGTGGAGGTATGATCAAACGTGTAGCTATTGCCCGTGCCATAGTCATGAATCCGAAATACCTCTTCTGTGATGAACCGAACTCCGGTCTCGATCCGATGACTTCAGTTGTGATCGACAACCTGATCAAGGAGATCACCGAAGAGTACAACATCACCACCATCATCAACACCCACGACATGAACTCCGTACTTGAAATCGGAGAGCACGTCATTTTCATTTACAAAGGCGAAAAATGGTGGGAAGGAACCAAACACGAAATTTTGCATGCCGACAATCGCGAACTCAACGAATTTGTCTTCGCCTCTTCCATGGCAAAACGGGCCAAAGCCTGCAGTGGTCTTGACCTTACCGCCACGAAGAATTAACGTCGGTTGGACCAGCTGCATAAGTGAAAGACAAGACTTTAATAAAAAAATTTAATATCCTTTTTTTGCAGGGTTTTCGATTTTTATGTACTTTTGCAGACGAAGTGTTGAAAGAACAGTTAAACAACCTTAATATTAAACAGTTATGTCAAAGATTAAAATCGGTATCAACGGTTTCGGCCGTATCGGACGTTTGGTGTTCCGTGCCGCAATGGACAAGAACGATGTAGAGATCGTCGGCATCAACGACTTGATCAGCGTTGACTACATGGCTTACATGCTGCGTTATGACACCATGCACGGTCAGTTCAAAGGTTCTATCGAAGTAAAAGACGGCAACCTGGTTGTCAACGGTCACTCAATCCGCGTAACCGCTGAGAAAGATCCTGCAAACTTGAAATGGGACGAAGTTGGTGCTGAATACGTAGTAGAGTCAACCGGTCTGTTCCTGACCAAAGAGAAGGCTGAGGCTCACTTGAAAGCTGGTGCAAAACGTGTTGTAATGTCTGCACCTTCGAAAGACGACACCCCAATGTTCGTAATGGGTGTTAACCACACCACTTACGCTGGTCAGTCAATCATTTCGAATGCATCTTGCACCACCAACTGCTTGGCTCCTATCGCCAAAGTTCTGAACGACAAATTCGGTATGGTAGAAGGTTTGATGACCACCGTACACTCAACCACCGCTACTCAGAAAACTGTTGACGGTCCTTCTATGAAAGACTGGCGTGGTGGCCGTGCTGCTTCTGGCAACATCATCCCATCTTCAACCGGTGCTGCTAAAGCTGTAGGTAAAGTTATCCCTTCACTGAACGGTAAATTGACCGGTATGTCACTGCGTGTTCCTACCCTGGACGTATCAGTAGTTGACTTGACCTGCACCCTGGCTAAAGACGTTACCTACGATGAGATTTGCGCTGCAATGAAAGAGGCTTCTGAAGGCGAACTGAAAGGCATCCTGGGTTACACTGAGGATGCAGTTGTTTCTTCAGACTTCCTGGGCGATCCTCGCACCTCTATCTTCGACGCAAAAGCTGGTATCCAGCTCTCTCCTCGTTTCGTAAAAGTTGTTTCTTGGTACGACAACGAGTGGGGTTACTCTAACAAAGTTCTCGAGCTGATCGAGTACACCAGCAAAATCAAATAATTAGGGCTTACCTAAGATTTTGCGAAACAATACTCCGAAGAGGCGTTCCGAAAGGAATGCCTCTTCTTTTTTGTGGACCTATCAGAAACTCGCCCACCACTAAGGGAACAGATCTCATAGAGGGACCTCGATATTGATAATAAAAAATATAAAGAGGCTCACATAACTTTACCAGTTCTGTCTTAGCAAATTGTTTGAATGCATCTTCAGCCATCCGTTTCTACTTCCATACACATCGAATCTTAAGAATTGCTATCAGACATAAAATTCTTTACAGCATAGCATCGAACATCGATCAGAAAATTGACTCGAGCAAAAAAAACAGGGAGTACACTTGATGTACTCCCTATTTTATTAACTTAGATCTGATACGGAACTTTTGACGTACCTCGAACAGAAAAGAACAACCTATTGGTAATCCTTATTATTCCTCACGACATACTTGCTTCCATAACAGGAAACGTTCCATATACCCAAAAACAAAATCACAAAAGGTTACTTTTTGAGTTTGGCAATGATTTCGTCGGCAACCTTCTTACCCGACATCAACATGCCACCGAAAATCGGTCCCATACGAGGTGTACCCGAAACGGCAGAAGCAGCCATACCACAAACATACAGACCGGGATAGATCTCTTTGGTTCCTTTGACCACCTCATCCTCACCAGCAGCTACATCCAACGAACGTTCACCGATTACGCCGCCGGTCTCAGTAGCCAATTGAATACCATTTTTGCGAGCTACAGTAGCGGCAATTTCGCTATCGTGACCAGTACCATCGACTACCACTTTCGCCAAAATATTCAGTGGATCGACATGCAATCCTTCACGCAAAACCGGAGTCCAGTTGACCACAACACCGCTTACGACATTGTTTTTGAAGATCACATCCTCAACTGAATAGCAGTTGAAAATCGTTGCACCTTCGTGCACGGCACGATACAACAGCGCAGACGTACTCTCCACGGAATCCATCACATAGAGTCCCTCATCACAGGGTGCATAATTGATTCCGAACTCTTTGACAATATCGATCGCCTCTTGCTGGATTACGATCTGGTTAAACATCATCGCACCACCCCACATACCGCCGCCGGGTGACAGCTTACGGTCAAACTGAGCCACTTTCAACCCAGCTTTTGCCAAATAGTAGGCAGCGACAATACCCGAAGGGCCTCCACCGACAATAGCTACATCGAGATTCAGGTTCTTCTCCAGCTTTTCAAAATAGGTGCTAATAATGCCTTTAGATACTTTTGTTTCAATCATGATTTTGAACAGAGTTACAAAATTGCGGTTTCCCGAGAGCGACTACTCGGCATAAATAAAGTTGATGGTCTGTTTGCAATCGGCGCCCAATGTTTTGGAAACAGGGCAGGTCAAAGCTGCATTTTCAAGAATTTTCCGCTGTTTGGGCTCATAATTTTTAGGGAAGTGCACATCGATTTTAATCTCACCGATACGACGCGGATCTGCAGCCATCACTTTGGAAATGCTCATACGAGTTCCAACAATGTCAATATTGTGAGTATTACCTGCAATGCCCATCAACGTCATCATGCAATTTCCCAAAGCAGTAGCCACGAGATCGGTCGGAGAGAACGATTCGCCTTTGCCGTGGTTGTCCACAGGAGCATCGGTAACGATTTTAGTACCAGACTGCATATGGGTAGCTTCAGTCCGGAGTCCACCCAAATAAACGGTTTCAACAGTTGCCATATTCCAATTTTTAATTGATTATTTCTGATTACTCTGTTTGTTCATAGAGCTAGGCGCCAAAAGAGCCGCCGCTCCGATTCACAAAGATAGAATTTTATTTGGCATGTTCTCGATCCTCTTTCTTTAATATAGTATAGAGCCAAAACGTTTCGCTGCTTTTTGCTTTTGAGCCAGCCGTCCCCCTCCTTTTCAAACCATACGTCCAGGCAACTTTTTATTATATGGATGCTGCAAAATTTGACACCATCGCACATGAACAGAGGAGCAAGCGCGTGTGAGCACATCTATCTTATCCGGTACGCACCACGCAACTATATATTGATCTGCATAAAAAGGTTATCTTTGCAACACCACTCAGCATTTGAAAACTGATTAAAACTTTCCGACATGAATATTACCTCCGCAACTTTTCGTTGCAGCAGCCAAAAGCTCTCGCAATGTCCTGCCGATAATCGGCACGAATTTGCCTTCATTGGCCGTTCGAATGTCGGCAAGTCCTCCTTGATCAATATGCTGACCGATTCTCCTTCGCTGGCAAAGGTCTCCTCTACTCCCGGCAAAACCAAACTGATCAACCATTTTCTAATTAATGGCAATTGGTATTTGGTCGATCTGCCAGGTTACGGTTATGCGCGGGTATCGAAAAGTGAACGCCGCGAGTTCTCAAAACTGATTCTCGACTACGTGCTCGAACGTGAACAGATGCACTTCCTTTTCGTATTGGTTGACTCTCGGCTCGAGCCTCAAAAGATCGATCTGGATTTCATCAATCTGCTGGGCGAACACGGCATTCCTTTCGGCATTGTTTTCACCAAATGCGACAAGCTCTCTTCCAATCAAGCTGAATCGAATATAGCCCGATACCGCCGCACCCTGCTGCAAAGTTGGGAAGAGCTTCCCCCCATGTTCCGCACCTCATCCGAAAAACGGCAGGGACGAGAGGCGATTCTTGATTTTATTGGCAATTGCCTGACAGCAGCCACCCAAGAGATCGTGAAATAACGGACATAAGCCCCCTTTGGACATTGAAAATGGGTACTCTATGAAAAAAGTTCCGTTTTCCAATCCTCAATTAGCTGAAAAAAACTACCTTTGTAACGCTAAAGCATAACGCAAAACATACCCATCATGGCGATTCACAAACTCAAATTTTTTGCCTGCCGCCAATCGCGCTATCTGGCCGAAAAAATAGCCAAAAGTTTCGGCACGGAATTGGGAGATTCGACTGTTCTGGAGTTCAGCGATGGCGAGTTTCAGCCCGCTTATAACGAAAGCATCCGCGGATGCACCGTATTCATCATCCAATCGACCTTTCCACCCGCAGACAATCTCATGGAGTTGCTGCTGATGATCGATGCAGCGCACCGTGCTTCAGCACACCGTGTAATCGCTGTAATGCCATATTTCGGATGGGCACGTCAGGACCGTAAAGACCGTCCCCGTGTCTCAATTGGCGCAAAAATGGTAGCCAACCTGTTGCGTGCTGCCGGCGTTGACCGAATCATGACCATGGACCTGCATGCCGATCAGATCCAAGGCTTCTTCGATATTCCTGTCGATCACCTATATGCAAGCAGCATCTTTGTTCCTTACATGCAGAGCTTGAACATCGAAAACCTTTCGATTGCCGCTCCTGACATGGGTGGTGCAAAACGTGCAAATGCCTATTCACAGCATCTCAATGCTCCGATGATCATCAGCCACAAACAGCGTGAACGGCCAAACGTTGTCGGTAAAATGACAGCTATTGGTGATGTTGTAGATCGCAACATTATCATTGTGGACGATATGATCGATACCGCAGGAACTATCACCAAAGCTGCCGATATGTTCATGGAACGCGGAGCTCGCAGTGTTCGTGCTGCTGTCACACACCCATTGCTGTCAGGCCCTGCATACGACCGCATCAACAAGAGTGCATTGCAGGAGGTGATCGTTACGGACACCATTCCGTTGAAGCAGGACGAAGATCTGTCTAAATTTACAGTTCTTTCGGTTGCCGACATCTTTGCAGATGTTGTTGAGCGAGTTCACAACTACAAAGAGATTAGTTCTCGTTTCATATTTTAGCTTCATTTTTTTGGATTTATCCAAAAATAGCTTAGCTTTGTAGCCCGGTTGGAGGGATATACCTCCACAATCAGTCAATAAGGCCCGGAGAGGTGGGTGAGTGGCTGAAACCACCAGTTTGCTAAACTGACGTACTGGGTAACCGGTACCACGGGTTCGAATCCCGTCCTCTCCGCCACGTTGAAAGCCAAGAGGCGACAACGACAGGTCAAATCCTGCAGGATCAAATACTTGCAGGATTTTTTCTTTTTTGGGGTATCGTCAAAACCAGCGCGGAAAAGGCTCTAAAACAGGTAGCAGAGTATCCAAATCGTTACCTGAAGACCTTACACCCGATCAGGTAACGATTTGTCCGGAATTGTCTTATTTACAGCCGAATATGGCTAAGAGAATCTATCGAGACAAAAAACGGAGTCAGTAATTTTGTAAACAAATCAGTTACCTATGAAAAGCACATTCAAAATTTTCTTTTACCTGAAGAAGACTACTCCCCGTACAAATGGCTGCGTGCCCATTATGGGACGTATTACCATCGACGGCAAGTTCGTCCAGTTTTCGACTAAGTTGGAGATTTCTCCGGCGCTGTGGAACCAGCGAACCCAACGGGCGAATATCGCCAAAGGCAGCTCTGCCGAAGCCACGGATATCAACGAACGGCTCACCTACATCACTTCCCGGATGCTGGAACTCTACCGGGAACTACAGGAGCAGGATCTTTACGTCACCGCCGAAAAGGTAAAGAATGCTTTTATGGGCCATACGATCCGTGAGCATACTCTGCTCTCGTTGTTCCGGCAACACCTCGACAACCTCGAAAAAGTCAAGGGCGTAACCATCAGTCCAGCTACCGTGCAAAAGTATGACCGGGCCTATCGCCATTTGGCTGAGTTCCTCAAAGCCGAATACCGCGTTTCGGATATAGCCTTGTGTGAAATCAACCATATGTTCATCACCGATTGGGAGCGTTACCTGCGCACGAAGTGTAATTGCGGGGCCAATACCACGGCCAAGTTCATGCAGAGTTTCCGGATGATCGTCCTGATGGCCCGCAACAACGGGTGGCTTATAGGCGATCCTTTCGCCAACTATAAAATCAAGCTCGAAAAGGTGGACCGAGGCTATCTTACCAAGGAGGAGATACGACGTATAGCAGAAAAAGAGTTTGTTTGCAAACGGCTCGAACAGGTTCGGGACATTTTCCTCTTTTCCTGCTTCACGGGTCTTGCGTATATCGATGTCAAAGCCCTGACCGAAGACGATATCCGGCCGGGGTTCGACGACCGGTTGTGGATCATGACCAAACGGGTCAAGACAAATACCGACGTGCGCGTGCCACTCTTGGACTTTCCGCTATCGATTCTGCAAAAGTACAAAGGCAAGCAAGCCTTTAAGCGCGTTCTTCCGGTCTTGAGCAACCAGAAGATGAACGCCTATCTGAAAGAGATCGCCGACGTGTGCGGCATACAGAAGAACTTGACTTTCCACCTGGCAAGGCATACCTTCGCTACCACCATTACTCTCTCTAACGGCGTTCCCATCGAGACGGTCAGCAAGATGCTCGGTCATACGAATATCGAAACTACGCAGATCTATGCCCGTGTCGTCAACGAGAAGATGAGCCACGATATGAATAACTTGGCCACTAAGTTAGGGAATATGCAGGTAGCAAGGGGATAAATACTTTTCTTTTTTACGACATGATTTTAATGATATCGAATTCGACGCGATTCCCTTCTTGCATAGAAACCCCGTCATGGTATCTTTCCATAAGAGAATTGAACGATCGTATTGTTCGCCGAAGGATAGGATAGGCCCTTACCGTGAATGGGATTATGAAATTGCGTATCTTCGTAAGATTAAGAGTACGACAAATAAAAGGACAAAAGAATTATGGATACTAAACACGCCATCAAATTATTCGAAGACAAGAAAGTACGTTCGGTCTGGGACGCCGAAGTTGAGAAATGGTCTATCTTGATCGTCGATGTAGTCGAAGTGCTGACAGGAAGTGTGGACGCAACAGCCTATTGGCGTAAACTCAAACAACGGCTCAAAGCCGAAGGGAACGAAACCGTGACAAATTGTCACGGTTTGAAAATGCAAGCCGCTGACGAGAAAATGCGCATGACCGATGTAGCTGACGTAGAGCAGCTTCCCCGAATAGTTTAGTCCATAATAAAATAAATCTTTGTTTCAATTTATTTGCCTATATTTGTAATATGGATAAGATTGGCCAAATAGAAATCCGAGTTTCCGGCAGTGAGGGCAATAACCCTTTATCTCCTGATAATTACGATATTAGGGAGATACGAGCCATGTTGGATAATATCGAGGACATTCTATATCCCGGCAATAAAAAGAATAGGCCCGATATAAGCTACCAGATAGAGGAAGGTTCCGTACGTAATATTTTCAAAACGAGCATGCAGGCGGTGGTCACCTTTACCGCAGTGGCTGGAATGATAAATAAATCCGGTTCTATCGACGGCTTGGAACTTCCGACTGCTAAAGCCATAGAAGGCATACAGAATATAGCCCGGAATAAAAACTATTCTTTTGAGATAAAGACCTCCGTCTCCGATAATGTCGTGTTGAATATCACTCCACAGACGACATATGAAAGATCGGCGAACCTATGGGTCGATGCAGAGTTTTATTTTTACGGTACCTTGACAAATGCGGGCGGTAAAGGCAAAGCGAATATTCATCTTGACACGAAGGAGGTTGGCTCCATTATTATTGAAACGGACAAACAATTTTTGAAAGAGGAACCAGAGAATTTGCTTTACAAAGATTATGGAGTGAGAGTAATCGGCAAACAAAATTTGGAAACCGGAGAAATCGACAAGTCTGCTCTTAAGTTGATACAACTCATTGATTATAGTCCGAAATATGATGAACAATACCTTAACGGACTGATTGCTAAAGCCAGTCCGAAATTCAAAGGTATCGATCCGGATAAATGGTTGAACGAAATCAGAGGAGGATACGACTATGATTAGCGTTCTGTTGGACACTTCGTTCTTTATCCGATTGCTTAATTCGGAAGATCCCTTGCATGAAAACGCAAAAGGGTACTATAAGTATTTTTTGGAAGAAGAAATCAAAATGAAGATTTCTACGATTTCCATAGCCGAATATTGCGTGAAGGGTGATATTACTGATTTGCCACTTAAAAATCTGATGATACTGCCATTCAATTACGATCACGGACAAAAGGCGGGAGCGTTCGCAAAAACGATATATGAGATCCGGAATAAAGAAAAACTCGTGATTACCCCAAGGATACTTATCCCGAACGACACAAAACTCTTTGCCCAAGCCGATGTAGAAAGTTCCATCGACGCCTATGTTTCGTCGGATGCGGAATCTGCAAAAATATACGCTATTTTAAGAAATCATTGCGGAGCAAAATTCGAATTCATAGACTTGAACATTACTGTCGAACAACGATTCGGACGGCTATTCTAAGATCGACTTCTGTATTTTAACAAGAAAAAAGCAATGCGGTGTAGCACATTGTTCTTGATTATCGAATCGATGTGTGACCTCATTTTTGCATCATCCACATCTCTCCTCCGCAGGAAATGCAGACCAAGCCGTTTCCCATATCGGTTTCCCGGTTATTATGCACACATACCTTTTTGAGAGACTATCCGAAATACCCGACCATACTTATACCATATTTCTCAAATTTATGCCCTTATCGTCGATGAGAAGATGAACAACGACATGAATGAACTGGACGTCACCAATTTGTATTGGGGTAAACTTTTCTCGGAATATATAATCAACGTTCCTTCTTAATTGCTTTAGCATGCTTTAGTTTAGTAAAATTACTAATAAAACCATTGATTTTCAAACCATATAATATTTTCATATTGGACTACTTATTTCCCGAAATTGAACAGCAAAACGAAAGAGCACTTGTGGTCATAGGCAATGGTTTTGACCTTGCAAGTAGAATCGATTCCGGCTACCATCATTTCAAACGATGGTTAGAACAAAACAATCGGCATCGACTTATTGGCTTGATGGATACATTTTTCAGCAATCAACGTGATGTATGGGGAGACATTGAGAAAGCCCTTGGAGAATACGACGAAGACAGTATTCTTGAATATTGCAAGCCTGATGAAAATTTTGATTATGAACACCCCACACGTTCAATGGCAGCTATTGAAGATTCTCCTGACTGGATATTTGAACCGGTGTTGGATGAATTTATAGAAGCTTTCAATGATTGGGTCAATAATATCAATATCACGAATGCGGAGAAAATCTGTGAATTGCCTATTGGAGGCAAATTCCTTACGTTCAACTACACGGAGACCCTGGAAAAGCGATATGGGATTCCGGAGTCTGATATTTTACATATCCATGGATCTCGGCTTTCCAATAAAAAATACATTATCGGGCATGACAACCTACGGAATCCCGATGATGCTTATAATGATGAAAATCAAATGCCATTTATTCAAGATACATGGTGTAAAATTATTGATTGGATGAATAGGCTGGTAAAAGATTCTGCCTCTATTATCAGTAAGAATCAAGATTTCTTTAATAGTCTGTCAGACATTGAACAGGTCATTGTTTATGGTCATTCATTCTATGAGGTGGATTGGCCGTATATGGAAGAGGTTGTGAAACAAATCGGAAGCGACAAACCTTGGGCAATATCATACCATAAACCGAAAGACTTGACGCAAATAGATTCTTTTATACGAAAGGTCGGATTGAAGAATCCCAAGAAATTTGCTTGGTAGGCTTAACCTACATATATCTTTAAGACTGTCAGCAGAAAGGCTATTGTTTCAAGAACAATAACCTTTCTTGTTTTTTATGACATAGCAGCATCCCCCCCTTTGCTGTAATCTGCCAATAACTATTTTCTCGAAACCGACTCGTTCAATAAGCCCCCTTTCCTTTCAGAACGACATGACAAGCGTATATTCCAAAATGTCTGCACGTTACATTCCAGAATAATATACTTCCAGTTTATTGATGTTTACAGGAAGTACCGCAAGTAACCTTGACAATCTTTCATATGTCGCTGTCCGGGCAAGAAAATCAACGGCATGACTGCAGTCGAGTATTTCCGTACAAAACTACCACTGTTTGCATTATCTTACCAATTTGTGCGTGGAAATATTCCCCGTTTTTATATTACAGGCCGAATCCGCGTTTCACTGTCGATCATGGTTTATACTTTTTCCAAAAACGCTCGGCTTTATCAAATCCGATTCACTGCCTTTTATCATCGATACCCCGTCCGGCCAATTCCTGTTTTGCCATGGCGACAGGATCGCTCCGGCCTTTGGTCATATCGATCAGCAGGGAAAGGTGCGTGAGGCTGAATACATAATCGGAATTCAGCTTATCGGGCAGTTCTTCTTTCTCTTTTCTCGTAGTCCGGCGATTAGTGCCCGGCAGACTGATCATCCCCGCCCGGTTGCGGTTCCCAAGGCAGAGGTTCGACCGTATCGTCTGCTTGAGGACAGCGGTTGATTTCCTCGTCAATATCTTCCCACAGCGTGCATCCGCTCATCATAATGCCTGAGAGTGCCGCCAGTACCAGCAAAAATATCTTTCCTTTCATGCGACTATCGTGATTTAATCAGTTCGTTCAGCTCGGGATCGAGCCCTGCCCGGTATTCCAGATTCGGGTCGAGAGCGCATGCCCGGGCGAAGGCTTCGAGGGCCTCGTCGCGCCGCCCCAGCCGGGCCAGCGCGATGGCCCGCAGGTAAAGCGTGCGGTCGTCTTCAAAAAGTCCGCACAACACACCGAGCGCCCGTTCGTCCTCGCCCAGCGAGAGCAGAGCGATGGCCGTATTACGGTCGGCGTAAGGACGCAATATGCCAAGTGCCGCGCGGTAGTTGCGCTCCTCGAGCAGCCGGCGGCCCCGCAGGTAAAGGGTATCGATTTCCGTCGTGTGAACCGTATCTTTGGTCATACCTACCCTTTGCAGGTAGTAACGCAGCTCCACGGCCCGCAGTTTCGGATATATTTCTTCGCGTATCCGGGCGTAATCTTCCCCGTACCGCTCGCGTATCAGCCGCTCCCGCCGGTCGGGATTCCGCTCCCGATCGATCAGCTCAAGGATCCGCTCCCTGTTTCGGATCAGGCTGTCGCTGCGCACCATCTCCCGAAGTCGCGTCCAGTCCTCTCCGGCGGAACGTACCGCTACCAGCGTGTCGAGCCCTGCATCGGGGAAGCGTGCCGAGAGGTAGCCGCACAGCGTCTGCGCCCGCCTGCGGGATAACTCACGGTTCATGGCCGCACCGCCCTCCGGGGAGGCAAAAGCCGTGACCGAAATGCTGTCTACCGTGAACTCCTGCTGACGGAAGAGTCGCTCCAGCACCACGCCCGTTTTCATCAGTTGGGCGGTGTTGCCCGATAGCGTATCGACGATCGCAGCGCTACCCACGGGAAAGGCGAGTAGAACCCGGTCGTCGAGACGGACCCGGCGTTCGATGATACGCGTCAGATAGCGCGTGGTCGTATCCACGAAGTTGAGCATCGAGGAGATCGTATAGCTGAGCGTATCGGATGGCGGCAGGAGATAAAGGCTGCCGTCGAGTCCCTCGACGCGCCCTTCGAGCGTTACGCTCAGACGCTTACCCGCATCGGCCGTGGGCACGGTCTGCGTGTAAAAGTAGGATATGTCGCTGCGCGAGGCCCGTACCGAGTCGCAGCGTACGTCCTGCGGGTACGGGAAGCGCACGAAGCGGTCGAAGGCTTCCTGTGCTCGGAGACTGTCGGGACGATATAGGTCTACGTAGCGCCTGTACTGCCAATAGTCGCGCTCCTGCACCTTGTCGAAGAGCGCGCCCCGGATGGAAATATCCTCCAGCGGCGTCCGCTCGCCCCGATTGTGCAGCACGGGCGTAACGACGATATTGCGGCAGGAGCCTTGCAGCATCTTGGGAAGCGTAACGACGAAGTCGATATCGACCTTGCCCATCCGCTCGGGCAGGCTCCGGGTACGGGCCGTGACGACCACCTCGTCGATTTCCATCATCATCGCCTGCTCGCCGTTTTCCAGTGTGACGGCCGGTACGAAGAACTCGGTCGGTCGTCCGTCGGCATGTCTGATCTCGATGTACTGCGGCGGAGCTTGCTCGCGCCGGGCTTCATGGCGCATGACTTTCGGAGTATGAGCGAGCGCCGCCCCGGCATGACGCTTCTGCAGGGAACCGGTTACAGAGCAACCGCACACAAGCAAGCCGAGGATCGGTATCGACAGATAGTTTTTCATAACGGTTCGCATATTAGTCGGCATTGAGCTGAAAAACTATGCTTCCGTAAGAAGAAGGGGTTATCGTGCCCGGTCGACAGGAGACGCTTTCATAGGCATAGCCGGGATCGGCGGGCATGTTGTCGCTGATATAGTAAGTGGGCGTACCCATCGGCCAAGGCAGGCGCACGGTGTTCGAGACGGTGCTCCCGGCAGGGATCGTCACGCTTTGCGTTACAGGATAGGTTTTCAACCCACCTTGATAACCGGTATAACGTCCCGTGCAGAGCACTTCGACCGTTACGGTGACGGCGGTCGGCATGGCCCGGTCGGAGGTTACCTTCAGGTCGATATAAGGCATCATGGTATAAAGGCTGTCCATGGGATACTCCCGTACCGTCTCCACGTTCAGTTTCGGATGCAACACGACGATGTCGGGCGAGACGCTCGCCGTGCGGGTCACGCTGCGGCTCTCGCCCCAGTCGTCGGTCACGGTGGCCGTAAGAGCGGCATCGCCTCCGAAGGCGTTCGCGGCGGCGAACTCCACGTTGTGCGTCCCAGCGGCGACGGTAAAGTCCGCCGCTGCGCCCGGCGCGATCTGTCGGCCCTGAAAGTAGAACGAACCGACAGAGGATGCCGTGGCGGTCGAGAGCCTGAGACGGAACGTTCCGGCGTAGTTCTCCTCCGATACGGTGACCGGGAACGTGCTGCGGGAACCGGCCGTTACGCCGTCCGGCGCCGTCATCGAGAGCTTCAATTCGCCTTTGGGCTTGATATAGGTCGAGAGGCTGCGGCTTACCTGCCGTCCTTCGGCGTCCGAGACCGTCAGCGTGAGGGCCACCTGCTGCCCGTAGGCCGAGGGCTCGAAGATAAGCGTCCGGGTGCATCCTCCGGCGGGGAGCACGGCTGGCACGGAGGTGATATCCGTTCCGTCGAGCAGCACGCGCCCCTGTCCTTGGGCCAGCGCACAGCGCAGCGTGAAGCTGTTGCCCGTCTGGTTCTCGGCCGTGAAGGTCAGCGGAACGGATACCTTATCCAGCGGCAGATACGAGACTGCGGGCGTACCCAGCGCGAGCGAGAACCGAGCTACGCGCAGGTCCGTAGGCTCCGAGCCGCTGAGGGTAATGTTCAGGTGTTGAAGCGTGTTGCGCTCCACATTGAAGTCCGTAGTGTTGTTCGCTCCCAAGTAAACGCTGTACGTCACGGGACGGTCGTTATGCCGTGCTTTGATGCGCAGCCAGCTCGCGCCCGAAGGGGCGTGGGCCTTGTCCTTCTGCCGCTCGGAAGTGATCGAGGTGTTCGTCCCTGCCATATTCTCGGGCAGGTAGTAGGTCCGGGAGAACGACGTCCCGGAGATGCTCTGTGCCGGATAATCCGCAAGCCCCGCCGGATCGCTCGTGCGGTTGTCCGCAAAATAGAGGCAGCGGTTAGGGACCGAGAGCAACTGCACGCTTTCCATCATAAGGGCGCCTTGCAGTGCCGGGGTTACGGACAGCGAGAGCGAGAGTTTCGAGGCGAGGCGTTCCATACGCAGGGTGACGGACGTAGCTCCTGCGACCTGCGTCTCCGCCCGGGCGGCCATCGGCAGCACGGCCCCGTCGCCCGGCTCTCCGGAGAAGGAGGCGGCGAGGGTTTGAAGGGCCGCTTCGCCCATATCGCCCAGGTCCCGCCCGGCATTGGCCACGGCATAGAAATGATAGTTGTCCGGGATCAGCGTAAGCGTGGCGGCTGTTTTTCCGTCCGGAATATATAAGTGTACGTCGCGGCCGATTCCGGTGCCGCAGGCCCAGAGGTTGATGTCGCGGATAGAGTTCTCATCGGCGGCGCGGGTAGCCGTCGGCTGCATATCCTCCGGCTCGAAGCGAAGAGTAACGGGACAGGATCCGTCCTCAGTCGGGCGTGCCGCACCGTATTCCGCCTCCGGACCTTCGGCGCAGCCTGCGAGCGCCCGCAGCGCCAGCAGAAAGAGCGGCAGCAGGGTGATCATATTTCGTATGTGCATGTCGAAACTGTTTTACGGGGTTAAAACAAATAGGTGAAACCTACGGTACATTTCGAAGGCCCCAGCACCAAACGCCGAGAGCGATAGATATACTCGTCCCGGTCGTCCGGCACGTAGTGGTCACGCCGGGTGTTTTTCATGTAGTAGAGCCCCAGCCCGGCCTCCACGCTGAGGTTCCAGCGTGTGGAGAGCAACCAACTGTAACCGTACGAGACGCCCAGACCCGTGAGCCACCCCTTGCGGTGGAACCGGCGGCCGCCTATATCGTACTTGGCCGCGGCCAGGTGCGTGCCCAGAAAGTGGCCCGCGTACTCCTCGAAGAACCAGTAGCGTACCCCCGGCTGGATGGCCCAAAGGCGCATTTGCACCTTGTCGGCTTTGACGGGATTCCACATCAGGGGCACGTCGACGGACCAGTGCGGAGCGAAGGCCGCCTCGAAAGAGGCGTTGACCGTACCGGTCATAAGCATGGGTACGTTCACTCCTACGCCGAAGTATTGCGCCGAGGCACGCTGCGGGCAGAGCGCGAACAGGCAGAGGCCCGAAAGCAGGAGCCAAAGTCTTTTCTTCATAACGGATGAATTGACAGATCAGGAGAAAGACCCGCCGGAGAGCATCGATCCCCGGCGGATCCGTGAATTACTGCCCCAGATCGATCGTCTGTGTTACCGGGGTTTCCCAATCGGCCACGGTGATCGTGGCGCTCACGTCCTGTCCGGTCAGTCCGGCCAGCGATACCGCTACACGGTAGTAACCGTTACGCAGGATCGTACCGTTATCGGATGTACCCTTGAGCTCCACTTCATAGGTAACCGGTGTCTGGTCGCCGGTAGTGGAGAAATCGCCGTCCTTGTCGTAGATGGCCTCGAGAGTCAGCAGCACCCGGCTGCCGGCAGCTAAGGTGCCGTTCTCGAACAAATAGAAAAGAGAATTATACTTGCCGGCATCCTCTTTCGGGGTCTGTGTATGGGTATAGGCCATAGCGCCGGACGCAATGGTCCCGCCGAAGTATGGAGTCTGGGATGCCGCACGGGAAATTTTAGCGGAATTGACCTTTATCTTGCCGGGATATTTGGAGGCAAAGTCGGCCGAGAGGGAGGATTGGATGGCGATCTTGGCCACGTCGCGTTTCAGCGTGATGGCTACGTCGGTAGCCTGTCCCGCGGCGGCAACAGTCTTGGTCGCGGTGCCGCTCATCAGGAAACCGCCGGAACGCTTGGCGGCGGCGGACACCTCGGCGAAGGTACCGTTGTAGAGGGCGGCGGAAGTTTCCTTGAGCGCCAGCAGAGCCGCTTTGTCAGCGATATCGCCTACCGTAGTATTGGCGATGGCGTAGAACTCGACACTCTTGCCGGCCACGCTTTTGGGAAGGGCGAAAGTGGCTTTCTTGGCCGAGACTTCCGCGGGAGTGAAGTTACGCCTTACGATCAAGCTGCCGTCCGTGTCGAAGCAGAACAGAGAGATCGACGACAGCGATTTCTCTCATACTTCAGTGGTGGCCGAGGCGTCGAAGAAAGCGCGGGTCTGGGCCGAATTTTCCTCGGCAATGAACGAGACGCTCACGTCGTTGTTTCCGGCAACGGGCGTCGGAATTTCCTGCTGTTCCTTGGCGCATGAGGCAAGGGCCAGCAAAGCAGTCAGCGAATAAAGAATCTTTTTCATGATAAAGAATGGATTATTATGCTGCATGGCAGCGGTGAACGATTACGGAGCAAAAATATGCGTTAAAACAATACGATTCCCGGTTTCGGAAGATGCCGAGTCCGAAGTACCGTTTATTTTTTTTGCAACCTCGACTCTATTATATCTCTCATATACAACAATATAATATCCGACGGCATCAAAAAAAACGATATTCCGAAGGTGAAAGCAGGCCATTGAGGGCACCCGTCCGAAGGGTTATCCCCGAGTTGTTCTGAAGCTTGGCGTCGCATCTTACTATTGTCCCGTTTTTTCTTTGAATTCCAATGCGAGGGCGTACTCCTCGTCCAACGACAGGGCCGCCAGGTAGGGTTTACCGCTCTTGCGGCTGACGAACTTCAGGTAAGGGGTTTTTCCGCCGCCAAGAATTGTCAGCAGCTCCTCATCTGTGAGGGTCCTTCCGTTGATGTTGCGAAACAGAAGCAACGCGCAGTCCGGATCGCTGCACTTGGCCGCCTTGGGATAGAGCCGCACCTGCCCCTCATGGCACTTGGGACAGGGACAACTGACGTACTCCGGACGGGTTATCTGTACAGCCAATAATTCGGATACGATCTGTCGGGTGTAGATATCGATGCTGCTGGTGAAGGTCACGGGACGGATCTCCCCGGAGGCGATCTTACCCAGCGCCAACTCCCACATACCTGTCATCTCCACGTCGGCGATCCGCATCCGACGGACGATATCGTACACCTCCAGTCCTTTGGCCGTCGGCACGAGGGACTTGCCCTGACGCTCCACATAGCGGCGGGCGATCAGCAGCTCGATGATCCCGGCACGGGTGGCCGGCGTACCGAGCCCGGGAACGTACCTCCCCAGGGAGGTCGTAAACATCCGGACCAGAAGATGATTCCGGTA